>Ga0065711_1034213_pt1 | contig 24141 bp, 12 predicted proteins | sample Hoacrofraction12_FD_59098 | JGI IMG/M metagenome (GOLD analysis project Ga0065711, IMG submission 59098) | Hoatzin crop microbial communities from Cojedes, Venezuela - Epithelial fraction 12 v2 (version 2) | ecosystem: Host-associated > Birds > Digestive system > Esophagus > Crop | place... | reverse complement strand
CTCAGAGGGAAGAAGTTCTTCCTCATGTTCAGCTGGAACTTCCTGTGCTTCAGTTTGTGCCCGTTGCCCCTTGTCCTGTCGCTGGGCACCACTGAAAAGAGTCTGGCCCCGTCCTCCTGACACCCACCCTTCAGATATTTATAAGGCATTTATTAGGTCCCCTCACAGCCTTCTCTTCTCCAGGCTGAACAAGCCCAGCTCCCTCAGCCTCTCCTCGTAGGAGAGATGCTCCAGTCCCCTCACCATCCTCGTAGCCCTCTGCTGGACTCTCTCCAGTAGCTCCTCATCTTTCCAGTTCTGTCCAACACCTTTCCTTGCAGTATCTGACAGGTAGTCTTCTGCTTATGGTTGCTTATTGTGGGTTTTGTTTTGCTAATAACATTCTAGTGCGAAACTTCACTGGATGGAGAGTCTGCTGGATGCTGGTGTGTCTATCCAAAAGATGGAAGAAAAATTCCTGGATCTCCACAAATGAAAGGAGACCCCGAATGCCAGCAGTATCTCAGCTCACAAGAGTAAAACTAAACACACTCATTCACACCAAGTTTTCTGTGGGGCCTGATCTAGTCAGGAGGCGTTTCAGCAAGGTGGTTTTGTGCCCTTGACTTTCAGCACAGGAGTAATGCCACAAAGTAGCCTTTTTACTGCACTGGGATTACTCGGGTGCTCGAGAGACAGATATGAGCCACTGCAAATCAAGTCCTACAATCTTGTACATTTTGTTTGTATAATATTATGGATACCCTCATATGTAAAGCTGTTGAATTATTTATTTCACAGTACATATATTTTTGTGTGTGTTGTTACTAATTTATATCCTCAAACACTTCATAACTTTATAATGTAAATACTTAATATTATTGCTCTTAAATGTATGCATCTTATGTTGGAGGAACGTTCTTACTTAAAACTTCAGATGGCATAACTCTATTGGGAAAATGGCTTGTAAACTTGCATTTTTGTACTATGTATTTATAGACATAAAGCTGAGTTTTAAAAAATAGCTTTCAGCAGAGAACATGCTTAGAAACTTATTTAAAACCTGTTTTGTTTATATATCATGTTGCTTTTGCACGTCTGTTTCAATGTCAATCTGTTTCTTAAAAAAAAAAGTCTGAACCTTGATGAGATACTGAAGCTCCGGATGGGACAGTATTTGTTTCTATTTTCCAAACGTAAGCCTCGGATAAAGGACAAACACAGCACAATATTCCGTGCCACCTTTGACAGGTGTAAGTTGTTCACATGCTGATATTGTCACGTTATTTAAGACAACATATTAAATGATGCCTTCTGCGCTGTCCCGGTCTCCTGCTTGCTGCGCGTTCCTGTCCAGCAGCCTGCCCTCGGCAGGACGGCACAGCCACGGGTGGGAGCGCAGACGAAAACGTGCCGCTTGCTGATCTGCCTCCTGAACTCCCGGCTCCCGTTTCACTGCAGTGAGTTTTCTTCTCTTGCTCTCCCCACCCGGTTCCTCTGCTCCTGTCTGCTCCCATCCTGGCTGTGCTCTGCAAGCCTTCGCCTTGGGCACAGCAGCAGCCTCCGTGGGAAGTTATTAAAAGGTTTTTCTGGGTTGGAAAGCTGGATGCCATTCTCCTCTCAAAAGCCTGAGGCAGCATTATTAGTGCATTTAAAAAATAATGTCAAGACTAGAAAGAATCATTTCCCTTGCAGAAAGTCAGAGGTTATAAAAGGGAGGCTGGGGAAAAGCCCAGCCTTACTCTTCTTGCTGGAAGCAGAGAAGATGGCCCCCTCGGCTTGGGATGCAGTCCCTTTCCCTCCCCCACACGTTCCTTCAACTTGGTTGTTGCAGAGAAAAAGAGAGAAAGCAAGTGACTGCCCTGCCGGCTTCAAGCTGGTTTTGCCCATGGAGAAACTGGTGTGGCAGTTAGCAAGTCCCAGTGGTGGAAACCGGCTGCACCAACCCTGCCTGCGAAAACAGCCTGAGAGGAGAGTAGTAACGTTTCCTAAGAGCCTGGCAGGAGGGAAACTCGGCATAAAATCCTCCTGCCGTTTCTTGGCACAAGCTTTGGGTTTTAAATGAGAGCGGGAAGCAGCTTGTAGGAACTGCACAGCCAACGCGTGGCGATCTCTGCTCCCTGTATCATGGTGCCGTGGCATCGCACGTTGCGCTTGCTGAATGTGTTGGCGGCATTTGTGTGTCAGTGATGTCAGTTGATTCGATGGGGGGGGTCTAATAAACTGCTCCAGATTGAGAAGTATGGGTATACTACTGAGCTGCTTTGTGAAGTGGTTTGAGACCTTCCCAGCGAAAGCACTGCAAAAGCAGTCGATGGCATTGGTTTTATAAATAATTCATCTCTAACCTTGCTGTAATGAGCTACGGTGAGACCTGGCTAAAACTGTGTTACAACACTGCATTCACCGCATCAAAATGCTTGGCAACTGTTGCAGCAAAATCATGAAGCAGCAGCAAATCTGGGCAGAACCTCAGAGTCCTTTCGTGGCGTCTGCCCGGTGCTGAACAACGGTCGTGCGGCACTGCTGAGGGAAAATGCTGAAGGAAGGAGAGGAAATCACGTACTCACAGCTACACCACACGCTTAACAGCGCTGTGGCTGCTCTCACACCATCGCCCTTGTGTAAAGGGTGATCTCTGAAGAGCAGAAATTTGTTCTTTTTATTGGGATGGTTACACATATAGGGGAAATATTCACCATGTTAATAATTATGAGTAGCATGGTCTATTTGCAGTGCAGCAATCCAGCGGACGGCCACTTCCAGTGTTTTGCAAGGTGGCGGGTTCCTGTCCTAGCTGCAAGAGCTTTTAATGGGATAGGGTTTTAGGGAAACTGTTTCCTTTAAATCTTAAGTACCAGGAACAGAAATTGCTGCCTACAGCACTCAGGCATGCCAGGCCAGTTTCTTAGAGGGGTTTAGTTCCTTGCCTCCCACTGAAAGCAGCAGGGGATGGGTGCCTCCTTAGCTGCAATCTGGCCTTGTGCAACATCTTGCCAGGGCTCGCCAGCACAGACTTCTGCTTCGCTGCTCTGGGGTGGGCTGTCTGACTCGGACCAGACTCTTCCGTATGCTGGGATTAGGACCAATGCAAGGATGCAAAGAAGGCAAATTTTATCTCCCCATCCCAGTGCTGACAAGAACTCAAACTACACTTAGGCCATAGATGCCATGCATTGTGATTTGTCTGTATTTTTATGATCAGCCTCAGTAACAGGGTGAAAAATCAAAGGTCTGTAGTTCTCCTTTGTTTTGTGGGTTTTTTTTGTTTGTTTGTTTTTTGGCAGGTGTCAGCTGGCAATCCTGGCTTCAGCGTGTGCCTGCTGCAGTGGTCCCACCTGTGCTGGCGAACCAAGCCTGGTGGGAATGAGTGGGGAAACAGGGAAGGTGCCACAGGATGCTCTCAGCAGCTCAGGTCACCCAGTGTGCAGCTGGACGTGTAAAGGGGTTGTACTGTTCCTCGTTATTTCAGCTCCCTGCCTTCACACCCTTTTGCACTCCTCCCACCCCACCCAAAAGTTGGTGGGAAAGTCTTAGGTAAGCACCTGTAATGTTTGGTTCATGTTATCCGAGAACCCTACCTGCCCAGTGTGTGCTCCTTTTGCCAAAGCCCTGCCAGGTTTGCTGCAGCAGGGTTTGTTCTAGCCATGCCTCCTCCTGCCCCTGGCCTGCTGCCAGCTGCCAAATGCTGCTTGCACAGAAATGAAGTCACTGCCCTCTGCACTTTATTTTCCACCCTCCTTTTCCCCTAAAGCTGTCCAAGACAACCTACAGTGACTTGGTACTGGGCTTTGTGCATACTGAGTCACTTCTGCTCATCCCTTTGGGGCACAGCACAGACACATCCGTGTTGGCAGGAGGCGAGGGGAGAGGAGAGAAAGACTGGGGGGTGTGGAGGGCAGCCAACACTAACACTGAAAGCTCACCAGCATCGCCGTCACTTCTCTAGCATATCTCTGCGAAGGCAAAACTTCTGCAGGGACCAGCTTTCTACACACCCAGCCCAAAACACGATCAGATATCAAGCACGTCAAGATTTAGCCTTTTCTTTTCCAAAAACAATATATTCTTTTGACCTTGCACTTGCTAATGAGAGTCCTAAACACATCACAAAATAAAAAAGCAACCATAAAATGCATCACATACAGCTTTCTTTCCTCAAGGGGAAGAAAAGTGGGATGGGAAAGAATGGCACATGGCAGAGGCTTGTCACAGGATTTACTGCACTCCTGGAAAGCGCTCAGCTCCCATAGCGTCAGACACTATGTGGGAGCCCCAGCAAAATACTAAAACAGAGTAGTTTTTTCCTGCAAAAAGTCAGAACCAAAGATGCTTGTGCTTTACCAGCAGTCTAGCAGCACTGATGTTGCAGAATTAAAAACGTTATTTTTCTACCCACATCACAGCCTTGCTGCTGCAGAACACCACCAATGTCTAATACCTGCCCAACCCATAATAAAAATAATAAGTATCTGTAAAAAAAATGATCCAAGTGACTCATTCCAAGTAGACTCTCAGCCTGTGCTGCACGTTGAATGGACGAGTCTTGTCTCTGTCTTTCGAGAGCACCTTTGAAGTGGGTCTACTGTTCCTTCGCTGTCACTTCACTGATGAAACCATGAGCCCAAACAGTCTCCCCAGGCTGCACTGACGACAGGTCCTAGGCTTTCTATTTGCTGACACATTTCATATTTATCGATCGATTATGTTATACACTTGTTGTACATTGCATTGAGAATCAGGCAAGGGATTCAGATCACACAGCAAAGTGAGTTATGAGCAGCTTAACAGCGTGTTAAGTGTTTAGCATATTTGTCTTCTTGAAGACTTGGGTAGATGGTATATAGAGAGTCACAGCAGCAGTGCCGGGGCAAGCGGAGGGCTGCTCTGACTGACATGTCACCCTATGTTACCTAGTCACATTTAGCTAAAGGCGGGAGGGGACAAAGCAGGAGATGATCTGCTGGGAGCACAGCCGGTGAGTTCTGTGTTACCAGCAAGTACCAAAAACAACAGTGGAGCAGGAGCCCAGACATACCAGCACTTGCACTCTGAGTAATAAAAACAGCTCTGATGATAGCTCTGTCAACAAACAAGGACTTTATTTTATTTTCCCTCCTTTCTTCCTCCCTTGACCTACCTCCTCGCACAGGGTGCAAAGTTCACCTGCAAGTAAGCCACTGCGAGGGCCCGGGGAGAGGGGCAAACTCCTGCATCAGAGATGCGAGAGCAAGAGCGTTCGTGGCTGTCGAAGTGAAGTCAAACGAACAAATACAAACTTTGCCCACGCCAAACCTCAGCTGCTTCATTTTGCAAAAGTTTCTGCTCTCTTTCTCAGACTGCGTGTTGTGTTATGACCTCTGAGCAGCAGCATAGGCAGCCCGGCAGAGACGAGGGCACGCAGGGGAAGGCAGGGCTGCAGGCACGCTTGGCTCCTCGCTGCTGCCTTACGAAGCTCCTTTCCCGGGCGGGACCGTGCTGGGCCAGCGGGCACAGCTATTCCAGCGGAGCAGAACACAGCACAGGCACCCTCCTGCTCGCAGTCTCCTCCGACTCCTGTTACGCTAACAAAGAGCAGCCCCTTTGTGTCCGCACTGAGGTTTTTAATTGCATAATGACGGTGGCGGTGTGACTTTTTTCTCTCTCGCTCACGGTGCTTTGTAGTTCAACAGGCTGACGTGCAGATGCTTTTCCAAGCATCTCAGTGTGGGATGTCTCTGGAGGCCCAGAGCAAATGCTGGCCGTATCATCATCTTCTTCCATATTTTCTCTTTGCCTGCAGCTTCTGTTTATTGCTGCTTCGGCAGCTGACCCCTCACCATTTGGCCCCAGCAAGGGAACAGAAGAACAACAGCAGCGGCGTGTCACTGTTAGCAGGGTAATAGCAGCTGTGGAAATGTGTGGCACGATCGCACGGCTGAAGGTTGCATGTGGCACCCCCGTGATAAAGCAATAATCAACTTTTCAAGCTCAGTCAGTTAGGTCTTTTTTTACTGGGTGCAAGTTACGTGATATGAGAGGACATCGGAAACGAGCCTTCACCTTGCATATTCTCTGTGTGGCATCAATAGGCAAAAATAGCTTCTGCTCTCCAGTTGCAGCGAGGGAGAGAAATGCGCACTCAGCCTGGCTCTCAGGAGCAAGTCCCTTTGCCCCAGTTTTGGAAGGTCTTACCACATGTAGTTGTGGGAAGCTGTCCTTCTCAATGACATTTTCAGCTTCACAGATTTTTCTGGAGGAAACCTCAGCTGCTTTCTGCAGCAGTGACTTTGCTGCCTTTCTTTCCATTCCCACTCATGGAGAGAGCAGTGGGATGAAATTAGCCATGACAGAGAAAGGCTCTTAAGGAATTTGGATAGGTCAGCAGAAGTGGAAAGCCAGGATACATACTGCAGCAGGACGTGCATTCTGCAAGGATAAACTGAGATTTGCAGCATTACCCTTTGCTTCTGCTAATACCTGGTCTCCGTTTTTTTTTTTTCAGCTGCAAGTTACAGCTTTGAAGTCGACTGCATTTTTTTAATATATGTACAGGGCAAAAGCAAGAGCAAAGGTTTTTATAATGGGATTTTCTCTAAGGCTGGTGTATATACTTCTACAGCTCCAAAATCTGAACTGGAAGAAATAATACATAAATTGCAGTTTTAAAACAAAAACGTCTTCTGGTGAACAACAAAATGGCACTACTTGCCATTTTACCAGGAAATTTCCTTTTTAGCAGAAAAAGATGCAACACCTTTGCAATCAATATGTTGTATGATGTAGCCAATCTCACGCGCTGGAACTCCAGACACCAAGCTACCACATCCTGACAGGTTCATAGGATCAGAGGTTGGTTGAGGCTGGAAGGGTTCTCTGGATGTCACCTGATCCAAGCCCCTTGCTCAAGCGAGGCCACTTCAAGCCGGTTGCCCAGGACCATGTCCAGATGGATTTTTAATATCTCCAGGGATGGAGACTCCAAAATCAAATGAAGGTTAAATACTGTTCAGTTGGAAGAAGATGCCCAGGTCCACTGGACATATCAAAACACTTCTGTTCTAATGGCTTTAAACAAAATGAATTTTGCACACTTGCAGACAAAGGCATTACTGATACTGACCACAAAAACTCACCCTTGGAATACACTGATACGCTTTTTGGATCTTATTTTCTGATCTCTCAGAAAAACGAGGGAGTAGGGGAAGAAACAGGGGTCCTTTCCAATGCAGGAAGCAAGCATATTCTTCTAATGGAAATTCCTAGATGTGAGGAGTTCCTAAAGGCACATCAGGACCACATACAAAACAGCTGCCTATACAAACATTACATCTTGCATTCTAACATGCTTTGGCATCCAGGAAAACTGCTGAGCACTTTTCATACTTCAAATTTAATTCCTTTTGCTAATACGTAAAATCTCTGTGGAGCCATCCTTGCTTACACAGTTTCAGAGAGTGACTAGAGATACCAAAAAATCATTTCCCAAAAGGTTTGTAAAACCATTACTTAAATTTAGGGCTCAGTCCAATAAAGAATTATGCTGTTAAGGCTTCTATGGAATTTAGTCATAAAAAGTTCAGACTGTACTAAAAGCTAATTAATTCTGTGGTTTTGGTATTCATTGAAGCTTCCTTCCCCTGTGCACAAATAGCTCACATTATGCCCTGAAGGGTGTGCATGCCAAAAAGGTGGAGAAGGATATTCTGAGCTCAAAAGACTATAGCACAGTAGCTCTATTAAAAAAGGAAACTTTCTCAAATAGTTTGAAAGATAATAGAGCTGCCTGCAGGCAGCTTTAACTTGCATTCTGGTCAGTTATAGGGATTTATGCAACTATTTATTACGTTGGTTAAAATAAATACTTACCACATCAATCTGGGCTACATGGTACCCAGGTAGCATCTAGAGATGAAATATGCTCAAAAAGAAATCAGCACTTTTTGCAGTACATACATTAAGCTTTTGTAGTGCCTTCCCATGCAAATGTTTCACGTGTGAAAATCGTTAGCAGTTACAAAGATTTTTTCTCAGACTTCATAATGTTCACGCACATCATCTGAGATTCTTGAGCGAGCTTGTTAAAAATAAGAAAAACGCTGACAAATGTTCACCTAATAAAATAAACCACCTGAACTGCAGGCTGTGAAGGCACCAAAACAGGAGATATTTGGCTAATGCATTGCTAAAACATTTCTGCCACCAACCCCAAAGTCCTCCACTCACTGCAGCTCTTCGCAGGAACCATTTCTAACCTGTCTGGGGAGGGAGATCTTCCCCTGAACTGATACCGATCCACACATTTGCTTTGTGCTGCCCACATTCAGCTGCTTGGATGTAGCCCACAAATATTTTTGTTTGAATTACAGCCCGCCTCCTACAGCCATAAGAAAAATTTTTGAATGACAAGTAAATTGTCTATCGAATTGAACCCTTGTCTTCACAGAAATAGGAATGCTAAAAAAGAAAAAAAACCAAAAAAACCAACAAACAAAAAGGAAAAAGCCACCACTGATTCCTTTAATTTTAAATAGTCAGGTTTTTTGGGAGGGGAAATAATGTTATTTTGCATTTCTTAGCAAGAATGCCAGGTGCCAGAAACATGAAACGGGCAACAGGAGGTATCCAATACTGGGGCAAGTAACTGTGCGCTTAAAAAGTATCTAAAAGACAACTTCTGAAAAATAGAAAGCTTTAAATTACAGGCGAGAATGTTTTGGGGCTATTTTTAGACAGGGTCTTTGTTTTCAAGACATCTGTTGGAAGCAACGTAACCAAACCGACTTGCACAACCACGCAATTTCTCCTTCCCCCTTCTGGCTGGCTGTACGTTTTCTGCGTCACCTACTGAAGACCATTGGTACCACTAAAGGAGCTGAATGCAATTTCTTAAATAATTCATCTGACAGATTGCTTGCTTGAATCAGCTTGAGTTCCTTGAGATGTAGTATTTTTAAAAAAATAAAGTTGGTGCTCTGCATAGATTAGAGAATTTAGTATCACTTAAGGACCTTTGCTAGCCAGCTGCTTCTATCTTATTTGTTTTTAATGGTAGGGCAAAACATAAAAAGCTTAAAAACTTGACAAAATACACCAATCAGCAATACTGTCATGGACTGTTGAAACATTTCTGCCATAATAGCAAAATGTGGCTTGAAAGGCACCTTTTTTACTGAGAAGCTGCTTTTCTTTTTCAGAAAGCTCATGAGATAGCGATTAAAAAAAGGAGGTGAAATACTTATGCACTCTCCTGTTTCCAACCCTTATTTTCACACCCATGGTCACATGCCCAAATATTAGAGTGTATATAACTTTCTTCCCTCTGTGAAATTATTTGAAAGGCACTGGTTTACAACTCTAAAAAAAAAAAAAAAAGGCACAACATTTATTTTTTTGCCAGCAAATCTTTGCAGGCATTACATATGTATTAGCAGTAAAAATATTGCAATAGACCTTCAACTCACAAAACTTTCTGTAACCATCTGCCAGCAAATCTGTATTAGTCTGGATTAAGCATCACTTCACATATACTTTTTTCTTATTCTACAGTTAAAAATTTTCAGTTTTAACGATGACGTGAACACCTTTTGATAGAAATTAGGAAGATGTGCAGAACGCACAGAGGGCTATTCAGCTAATGCATTTCAGGGTAAGGCTTTAAAATCTGATTTATGGTGATCGGCTGTCTCAATCCTGGCAAGCTGCATCGCCAAACCTTTCCATGTCAGAGTTTCAAGACATTTGACATTGCTGGCAGGAACAAGAGTGGTTGTAATTTATGGGGAGGGAGAGGAACGGGCTCCTCAACCCCGCAGTCTCCCCTCCGTCAGCACAACCCCCGGCCCCATCAGCTGGAAACCGACGGCCCTCAGCCTCCACAGAGTTCCCAACCCAGCAGGAAATTACAGTGTCGATGGTTTCTTTTTTCTACAGTGACATCAAACATTTATAGTGACACATACAAGAATATATTATATATTTATATAAATATATAAAATATTTATATAAAATATATAAATAAATACATATACAAAATATGGCATTACTTTCCAGAGAAATGTTACATTTCACAGGCCACCTTTCCTTATCAAGATTTCATTGCCACACAGAATTTGTCATGAAGTTCAGTAAACAATCAGCCTCCAAAAAAAAATGTTGCCAAAGCCTTCCTTACATGAAAGCATCACATACCAGAACAAAACCAAATCACTTCTCTTCCAATTAAAAGGACATGTAACATCATGGCAGACAGTCGGTTTTAATATTTAAACCCAATGGTTCTTATTCTATGCTTAGATGCAGGCAAATCATTTCTACCAAAGTCAAAGCAAGCAACAATCGTGTGTAGCGTACATGAAGCGTGCAGGTTTCGACACCCAGGTCCACAACCCCCCCATCTTGTTGGCACTGTTTTAAACAAGAGTGCCTCATACAGAATACGTGCTTTGGTAGAGGGTACCAAGACAACACAGAATAGGTACAGCTTTTCAAAATAAATAGGAAAATAGCAAGGGTGATGATGTAAAAGCAATTTTTTGTTCATGAATATTCCGTATTAGCATGACCAGGAAACAGAGGAAACTTAAGCCCTGTTGCACAAACTGAAGCAAAGGGCAGAGAGAAGAATGCTTTACCAAGAGCTTCAGTGCAACTGTTGTCCTCTCCAGTGGCATAATTCAGTGATGGGTACATTAGAAATACCAATGAAATCAAATAATTAAAAAAATTTTAAAAATATTATCTTTGTAGTTACTTCAAATAACCAAACTTAATCTCTTCTGGAAACACTTCCTTCGCTCCACAAATTCACTTCTATCATCTAGGATAGGTCAGTGTGTATGCATATGGATCTATACATATTTGTAAATCGTTCCATACCCTTACTTTCTCTTTGCATACAGAAGTATACACTAGAATTAATGTGTAGCATTTGGTATTCACATGTTACATTTAAATAAAGTTTATTAAAAAACAATTATATTAAATACAGACTAACAGAATATTCATAATATATTTTACAGAAAAAATAGCAATGTCTTTATTTTAGAAATACGTTTCTCTAAAAAGTTCTTTGAGATTTTTATAAAACTTTTTACCCGTGAAGATAAGTTTCCCGTCAGACCTGTAAAAAAAGCTTAACCTTTAAAACCTTGTGGGGTTCAGTGTTTCGGTTTTTTTTTTTTTTCCGCTTTAATACTTTTACAAGCTTACAATCTATAAATTCTTTAAAATAGAAAACAGTATCCTTCGGGATCAAATTGGTCACAGGCCGTTCTTTAAAAAGTCAGTGGAGACTCCCTGAATCCTTTCCGAAGTGCCTTTTGTTCTTCAACCTCTCTCTGGGTATCAATAGTGCAGGTTCACGTGGGAATTCAGAGCTCCCTACAGGTCCCGTAGGAAGCCCGAGGCGTGCGGGTGGTGGGGCGCCGCCGCAGCACCGTCCGCAGGGCTGCGGCTCCCCATGCGCCGCAGGAGGCAGAGCTCGCCGCTCCGCGCGCAACACAGTCCGCAGGGTGTGCCCAGCCCCTCCAAGGCCTCTGCGAGGTCCAGCGGCCACGCACAGGTGCCAGAAGAGCTGGCGCCCAGCCCTCATTTGCTTTCCAAGTTATAGCAGTGGACGTCTCCTTTTCCCTTCCCATCATAGCCGGGAAGTGGCTGTCCGTATTTATCCACACACCAGCAGTAACCTCTCTTTCGGCCTTTGGATGGGCGACACTGAAACAGAATAAAAGACCAAATTCGCATCATTTTCGTTTTCTCTGCTCTTAGCATTACGTAGCAGGGATTCCTGCTCATCTGACTGCTGCACTTCCATATCCTGGCCACATCCGACAGAATCAAACAGAATATTTATTACAATATTTATTACAAAGTACTACAATAAAAGCTTACCTCCTCCACCTATCAACCTCTTTGGGTCTAATTACTCCTTGATAAAACTGCTCTGAGAACTACCAGAAAACGGCCTTATGAACTACTCCCCGTTACATTAGGCAGCACAGTTGCCACCTTTGAACACTGGGACTACTTACAACAGTACGGGCTGATGACTGGGACCCATCTTTGGAAAAGAAAGTTAATGGATTTGTTCTATGCTAAAGCACAAAGTCTGGCAAAGACAGCCATTGCAGAAATAAACGCCCTTGGCTTGCATCTGTTTGCTGGAGGAATTTCAATAGCATAGTTGACATTTATTAACAGATACACAATCCTTCTATAATGGAGTTATCACTTCAACTGCTAGGTGTACTAGAACTTTACACGTATATTTTCCTACAAATGAGGTTGCTTATATACCAGTCTGTAACCTATGTCAGCTTTAGAAGTTGCCTGGTGGCGTTTTCCAGCAGCACTGACCAACCAGAAACTACCACTAGACAAGCAATGACACTGAACTTCTTTAGAAACAGTAAGGCAGTAAAAACACATTATAAAGTCTAGTATGGAATAAATAAGTAATGCTCTCTCCAGGCAACCAAGAATGGTAAAAACTAGACCAAAGGAGATGACATGCTGCAGGCTGCACTCAGTATGCAACCCTGGACACCATTACGTACTGTGAACCTCTGGGGCCCCAGAAGATTTTCACCCACTCGGAAGACGTGTCTCCCAAGACACACATTATCTCACTAGGTTTGCCATGGTCAACCTCATCATCGAGACATAGTCTCCATGTCAGCTCAGGTTCTGAGATTTGGTGACAAAGGATGAGTTGCAAATGCTAACAGAGGTGGCTGCTTAGTCAGGACAGACTTCTCAAGGAGGTAGCTAGCTTTTCAAAGACTGAGGTTTCAGCTGTTGCATTGCCAACACGAAGAATAGGCTAGACTGAAGCCACTTATGGCCCTCAACACTGTAAAGGCTATAATGCAAGCAGAGCAAATGCTGCCCCTGAGATCACACTCACAGCAATTCAAGTACTTCAGAGGTTCACGCTGGTAGAAGTCAAGTAAACTTTGTCGCTACCGCTCAACTGCTTGTTCACCAGAGTGTAATAGGCATGCGCCCATCTCCCATGTGGGTATGGCAGCAGCTCACAAAGCTAAGCATCTTTTCCATCTGTAGGTACACAAGGAAACTTCAAACAACTGTTGGCCTTCACATGCTGCCCAAAGTGCCTGACCCTTTCAACGTCTAGTTTAGGTCCTCAGGCAAAAGGGTGGTATTCTGGACAGAACTGTGAACACGGGTCACTGCTGCCACAGCCTGCACCTGCACATTGGCTCTTGAGCCCAATTTGTGGCAGCATGGAACAGGGTAGATAGTCTTCACTAGCAACTTGTGAAAGAGATGACAGCAGATCAACATTAGACACAAGTTTCTTAACAAGTTTCCATCTTGTTTATTTTATTTTAAAGTAAATGAAGTAATGTTAATCACCATTAATTGCTAAGTAATCTATCCTCGTGATATATTTGAGTAACAAGCCCAACGCAGAAATAATAGAACGCCTTCTCTTCTCTGAATTTGCAGTCCTTCTGCATTAGCCCCATGCAAAAGGACGGCAGCAGGATGACAAGATCAAGCTTAAAAGTACATATCAGGTTTTAGGAGAGGGCAAAGAAGTTCAAACCTACTGAGAGAACATCTACATTAACAATTTGCTGAACCACAAGGTTAACTGCATTTGAATTCTAGTTACCTGTTCAGCTGGTTCACTGTACTACATCTTTAAACACAAGTTTTACAACTTCTGTTTATTGTCTCCAAAGGCTGACTAGGGCTTGCACGTATTCTCCAGGATTTCCATGAAGGGCTGCTCAAAGTCCACTGACGTCAATGGGAAATTTTCCTTCAATTTTGGTGGCAGCTGGACTGGACTCTAGCTTAAGTGGTATTAACATTCAGTGACTTAAAACTCTTAGTGCTCAAAACTGAGGAATTCCTAAACAACAGTCTTTGCACAATTTAAATTTTACAGAAAAGGGAAACTGAGGCAGCAGTTCTTGAGTTGTTTTTCCCAAGACAGCAGGCATAGATGGGGCCCAAATTAGAGCACAGGGCTTCTGGCTGCCAGCCTGGTGCTCTGGCAACAAAACTACACTTCTGCTAACAATAGTAACACAGCGTCCCCTTTTAGAAGTGCTATATGAAGTATGTTACACAACTCTCGCTGATTCACAGGCTTGCATCACTCTCAAAACAAATGATCAATTAAAGTTATCTCATGTTGTTGGAGGTTCTGATTGCCTTTTACAGTTGCATAATCAATTTTTGGAATTAACTACAACATGAAGTTAGTCTGCAGGAACACCTTCCCTACTACTATTATTTTTTTAATTTCTTCTAGACAACACGTTTGGAAAATGAAACGCTTAAATCATTCTACAGCTGAAATAACGCTCTGTGAGGAAACAATTCACCTTATCCAATCTGCAATTTTGTACTACCCGCTCAGCCATGCTGTCAATCATAAAGCACTTCTGATTCAAGTGATGCTTTTATCCTGAAGCAGCTAGCTTGCACTCCCGACAGAAGTGGTGGACAGTTCATATGGGGAAAAAAAAAAAAATATAATTATGCACTGTTCTGAATTTTGTACTCCACATACATTTCAAGGCTCTGCCCAGCTCTTCTGTATGACTTCAGAAGTCCAAAAAGATGGAAGTGTACCCAAGCGGTGGAGCCAGTAATTACTTCTGATAGAAACACCAGCTGCCAGCTTCCATGCCACCTGCCTCTCTCCCTTCCACAAAGAAGGGCCGCAGAGGCATGCACGGGGCACAGCAAAGCATATGGTATCCCACCGAATTCCTGGTCAGCCCAGAGGTCTCCGTGGAGCTACATCTGTGGTCTCCTGCAACAGACTGCAGACAGCATTGACATATACCTCGGGCCGTTCTGGCTCCCGCCAAGCCCAGCTCTGTTTTCAGTGGAACGACGCCAGCTCACATTTATGGGAGTATCTGGCAATTCTAGTAATTGCCCCATATAATAATTCTAATTTCATCAAAACCTTTTATTTTTCCACGCTTGCAGCAGGAATGCGCTTGTATCAACCTATTACATGTAAATATACCTACATACCACGGTTGACTAGTACAACCTTACACGTGTGATTTATTAACACAAAGAACCCAAAATTTTAATAGGTCTGATTTTAAGAAAGTTTACATGTAAACACAAGGTGCAAAATATTTTTCGTGTTATACCCTGACAGATAAAAATTTATGTTCTTAAAATTGTTTCGCATATGCAAATTACTCCCTAACGTTGTTCCTGAAAAGTCAGTTTCTAGATATCCACAAAAGTCTTTGAACGTGTCTGGAAGAGAAGCTGACCAGGAAAGCGCAATATACTAACATGTGAAGCGTCTCCTGAATGAGTTTTAATGTTTGCCAGGGTGATCATAATTTATCATATTCCTACCATCACACACCTATATATCTTATCATCCTAGACAGTGGTTTTGGCAGCTGTTTCCAGAATTAAAAATGCCTAGCTCATACTCATTTTTCGATGGATTTACTGTCTCTTTCCTATTTATTCTGCATTTTGTTGTCACAACAGAATATATTTGAATTACTGATTGAATGCTGCTAATAATAACAATGAAGGAAATTAATCAAATAGCCTAGCATTCTGTTAATGAGATTAGACACCTGCTGACAGTGCCTAAAATATCAGACCTACACGTTGATGCTCCAGAAAGCAAACCAAACACATGCAACACACAACTGTCACATTGCCTTGCAGACAGTGAATTCAGTCTGGACAGGACTCAATCACTTCTCAAACTGATGCTTTTTTTCTAGGAGTTAATTCTACAATGGCAACTCAAATACGTTATTTTTGGCTTGCATTTTGTTTGCGTGAGAAGCAGCCTGCGTCCGTAAGCCCTACTTGTAGAGGCCTGTTCCAGGGTTGACTGAGGTTCATTTACAGGAGAAGCACTCCAGCTGCATTTCATGGAGAATATTTGCTCACATGGACTTCATTTGTGGGCATCTCCTACAAGATCCCGAGTTATCTCAAACTACCATTGAAACTACTGGACCTGTGTAAATTGGCACGGCGCTTGACAAGGCTGGCCAGGTATGAAAGTGCCCCTTCATCCTTTATGTTTGCTGACTGGATGGGCTGTTGCATATAGTGCAGGAACCTTTCCTACATCAGTCTGAAAGTCTCCAGGCAGCACAGACACTACACAGAGAGCAGAAGTGTGTCTTTGCTCCATACCAACACCTTATCCTCATAAATCAACTTCTATGGACAAAGACTAGGTCAGTGTATTATCTGCCTTTCCCACTTTTTTCCTCCATATTTCCTTTTTCTCTGCCCCAGTAGCAGAACTATGACTGTGCTTTAAAGTACAGTCATCCTTTAAAGTAAGGAACTTTAATACGTGCTTACTGTGGATCTGATTTACTACATGCACATGCCAGTGACGGTGTGCAAACCACCACCTTTTTGACGACGAAGCAAAAACCTCAGAGTCTGAAGACAGATGAAAGGAAGATCTACTAAACAAAGTAAACACCAATCTGTGGTCTTCTGTAATATCTAGAGAAGGAAAAGGGCTACAGTACGCTTGCGTGCCTTGCATGCAGTTCAGTGATGTGCTGTTCTAGAGTAGCTAAGAAATGGTTTTAAGGCACAGGCACAAAATACAGTCGTAGCCTCACTCCACTTGAGCAGTTGGACGCATTTTCTGAACAAACGCAGACCGAGGTGTGAACATTGCTCTCTGCTAGTTTACATGCAGCGGGACATGAATGACATGGGCTTCTCAAAATTCCAGACAACAAAAAGAAACTCTGTCCCCGCTTCGGAGCTGCCACCACCTGCTCGGGAAAAGCCGTGTAGCATAGACAAGCCCAGCAGCACACACCGAAGGTCAAACCGCGCAGTCGATGCTGGGCTGATGGCAGAAGGGGAGGCTGGAAACCTCACCCCTACTGCAAACGCCCCACCTGACACTGCCAGCTTAACGCAGAGCTCCAGGGAATACCCGAAAGGGAAAGACTGTTTCTAAGAAAGCTGGAAGCCAAAAAATGGAGAGATACCATTCCTAAAATAAGGCCGCCTGGCTGGAGGCTGGCCTCTCACTTCCCAGCAATGAACTGCATTAGCTAGTAACACACAGTCAGACGCTCTTTTGGTTACCAGAGATGGAGAGGCTGACTCATGTAAACCCAAATGGGAGAGATAAGATGGTCCACAAACAAAATCTGTCCTTACAGACGGTCTGCCTTGAGGCAAGGCTTAAAGAAACTTTTGAATTCAGGAAATTTTGGAATCGTACCAAGAAACGCATTTGGTGGCAGGTCTCTAACTAAACACTGGAATTAGACAGGATGCGCACACTAAGCAAAGAACCCGGTACCTCTTGCACTCCCCCAAGTTCCTGAATGAGCTTCAAGGGCAGCACTGGACACAGAATGCTGCCGTAGCTCAACTCAACACAACTGAAGCATAAATACCTGCAGTCAGGTCTGCATTTTTCAAGTAAGGTGACAACCCCAGAACCAAAGAGGGCCGAGAAGCCATCCTTGCTGCAAAGTAACTATCTGATGTATCGCTTTCATGATAACATGACCTGGATTTTGGAAGTGATCTGTGTAGCATCTAAAGGACAGATATACGCCTTTCTCAAGTTGCCTTTTGTAATATGATCCAGTGCGGTTCTTCTAGGAACTCTCCAGCAGCTATTTACAATTCAAACCATTGATCTATTGCAGTCATATGGTGACTGCAACATTTAGCTCTGTGGGTTATTACAGAGGCACTGCTTTTTTTAAACCAAAGGGCATTAGTATCTAGGACATCAGCCAACCCATGTGTGATTAGGTATGAAGTTTCTCAAATGAATCTGTTGTCATGACCAACAGAAAATAAAAACACTGTCCCCACTTGACAAGGTTTAGCACTATCAGATCAGGTCCTAAAACTGGACATCAACTAGTTCCTCTCTGAAATGACACATAGTGCACCTTGTTGGCAAGATCCTTCAGCAAAGATGCAGAAAAGATGAACTACATTCATTGAAATGACGAAGACTTCATTGAAGTGATGAAGACTCTGTACTTACTTGCTTTTTCTTGTAGAAGCCCTTCTTGTCACAATTTGGAATATGAAAACCCCTGGGACTCAAGACATTCAGGACCTTTAGGTGGTTTAAAGTGTCTTCCATTTCTCTACGACAGGGACCCTGTTAACAAGCATGTTTTAGAAAACACAAATGAAATTTCATTCCCAGATGAAAGTTAATAACTCTTTAAAGGGCAAGAAGCACAAGCGCAAACAAATCCATTAAAACAAAGGGCTGGCTGGATATGTCAAAAGGCAGACCATTCACAGATAAAATTCTGACTTTCTGCTTTATTCAGGTTAAACCCATTTCTAAACACTGAAGCCCCTATGCTATGCTGAGGCACAGATCAGCATTTCCAGTTGAAATAACAGCCACATATACCTATGAGAAGGCTCAACCAGTATGTGAATCAATCATACATAACATAATTTAGGTTTGGAAAAGCTGGCCTTGCACTGAGTGGGAAATGAAGGAGGCAGGCAACTGGAAATACACCGCTTGGTAGACTTTTCCTTAATCCCATTCAATTTTTGTGATTCTGCTGGATTTGAAAGCTTAAATGAAATGGATTTAATTGAAAACACGTAGTTTGGCATAATGTATTTGTATATACAAAAATACTGCAACTTTGGACAACAACTCCCAATTTCAGCTGGACTAAACGGATGCATCCACGCAAAGGAATGGTTGCATGCAACATTCTCATTAGGTAAGTATGTCACTTTTTGCCTCACTTTCTCCATCTGCAAAAGGCTGACAACAACGTAGCAAGGATTAGCTCTAGGACAACGAGCCAAAAAGAACTTCCAGCAGCACTTCTAAGACCTCAAACGCCAACTAATTATTTCTCATTGCAGCCCTTCAGGGTAGGGAGTAAAGCATTATGAGCCCCACTCTGCAGTCAGAAAACCAGGAGCAGAGGAGTTCACATTTTGCCAGAGGCCAAGAAGGCAGTCCGTGTCAGCAGTTGGATCAGGATTCAAGAGTCACAGCCTACAAACTCTGGGCTTAGCCGTGCTCCTGTCTGGGCACATTACTGACTCAGTCCACCAGCCTGATTCTTCAGCAGAGACCCGAAAAAATTCCTTTGCATGGTTGCATGGGTTTAAAATGTTTAAGTTGCTGTATCAACACAAAGACTCATTAGGTGCAATTTTTAATTAGTGAAGCAATGACATTTATACTTCCAAGTGGTAATATTAATAGCTTGCTCATGTGAAGTGGCTTTCATGTCAGTGTCTGAAAGCATACAGACTCCACAGTTCTACTGGAGTTTAAAATTGATCTTTTGGGTTTGCAAAGACCTTCCTTGCTGCTTTCATATGTTTTCTTTCAGTATTGATCTCACAAGCTGTAAACACATGCTTTAAATTGCTGCTCTTATTAGCAGTTCCTTAAAAAAACAAAACTGCTCAGACACGCTGACTGCAAATCACACACATTTGAAGACTTAGTCCTCAGTTAGGCCTACAAAAAGACCAACAGCGTTTTTCTAATTATTATTTTGAAGCGGGATTCTAAAGTCGGAGAGATCAATATCAAGCGCTAACATGCAGACACAGCTAGAAGGGTGTTTGCTGACACAGGCACTTGTCCCTGATGGGACTTATTTCTGGTTCTTACAGACACCGGCAGCCTTGGTAAGTTGGTGTGCCTTTGCTCATGGGGCCCAAGCACCACGTAAGTGCAATGTTCATCACAGTTAATACCAGGACCCTATTTCTTCAGAGCTGCCAGAGCTCATTCTTTTACTGTCGGCAGTTTACTTCACGCTTTTGGGAGGAGGACACAGTGGAAGGCAGACACTGAAGTGTTTTTACTAGACAGCTGGAAATCAGTGACAAACTAAACACAGAGCTTCACCACCCTGGCTGTGTTAAGCTGGAGGCCGCGCTCTTGCTCTGTTCAGCCACAACTTTCCACTTCACACAGGTTTCAAAACCTTCTTCTGCAGATGGGAAGCCATGTCCGGTTTCACGACATGTTTTGATGAAACGCCAGAGTATCTGCAGACATATTTTTTAGGCCATCTGGCACAGGCACAAGCACAACCACTGGGTTATTAGCTGGGATGTACAGCAAGAGGAATTATTTTCCCCTCAGATTCACCACACCCCAGCTGCCCTGCAAATCCACTGGGCACAGTCAGTAGCAAGCAATGGCAGCTTGTGTGCCCCTGAGCCTTTGCATTCAGACAGTGGCACCAAACGACAACTGCAAGTGGAGGTGCCATCCAGCATGTCATACAAACGTCTGATCTGTCAAGATCCTAATCCTCAACCCAGGCCACATTTATCTCCCTTGATTTGCACCGTGGAGTGAGAGCACGGTGCCACCACACTGAATGTGAAGCATTGTTTTTTCCGTTACTGCAACCCAATAACGCTGTTTGCAACCATATTTAACAATGACACTATTAAACCTGTCCCAAGGCCGCTCACACAAACGTGTAGTAATTACAGGGGGGAACAAGAACTTTTGGTCTCTAAGAAAGAGCTTTGTGAAAATCATACTTGTATCAATGTAAATGTCATTGTGCTTGACCTCTGTGTTTCCTGAACGTGATCTGTTCAGTCTGCCGACTGTCTGAATTTGCAGAACCAGTAGTCTTACCAGTTAAACAGCCAAAATGCCCTAAATGGCTGCAACAATTGCCACCATTGAGTTCTTCGGTTTATTTATTTAGCGTGTCATATGCACAACGTGCATATACATACACACACGTGTGCACACTCACACACTGGGAAATGCCTTTCCATTCACAAAAGTACTTACATACTCAGTCTCTTGTTTGGATTCAGAAGAGAAATTCAGTGTATCTGTACTCTGCGAATCATATTCCACTTTGTAGCGCTGCGTGTTTTTGGCTTCCACTTTCCTGATGATATCTATTTTGATGTGTGGTGAATGAGATTTGGAATCTGGCACCCTGTGAGAGTTCAGGATGGCCTGATTTTCTATGCTGCTGGTACTCTGGTCTTCCTCTTCTGAATCACTGGAATTTCCTTCGAGAAGAACAAATGCAGGGGAGAAACAACGTTAATCAACTGCCAGCTGCGCCTCGAAGGGCAACAAACCACTAGATTAGCCTACGCACTTAGTTTTCCCTTACAAAATAGCGGTATGTAGGAGGACGAACAGCTTCGCATTCTGCACACGTCAGCACCTTTGGTGCTCAAGCGATGGCTTTTGTCACCGCAGCATCCCCGTGCCCCCATCACCCTCACAAGGTACCTGGCTGCCCGAAGGCCCGCTGCCCCGGGGGGTCCCCGGTCCCCGCCGCCCACGGGCGGCTTCACCCCCTGCAGCGAAACGCAGCCCTGCCGGATAATGTGCGGGGTGCACCCTGACACTCCGCCTTCCCCAGGAAGGCAGGGTCCTTTTTCTTTTTTTTTTTTAAAAAAAGAGGCTTTAATACAATAAATTCTACCACACCGAGTTTAACGATTCTAGTTAGCTGCTTTCAGTGCTTTTTCTTTCTTAACCTTATTCAACATACAGAACAGGAAAGAAAATAATAATAGGATGTTTTCACCCTTCTGCTATTAAAATCAGAACCACTTCTAGGTGTACAAAACACCTTCTAAAGATAATGGGGAAAAAAATTCCATTCATTCCATAATGGTGCCAAACAACAAATATCTGCTTTCATTACGAGCTTCAAAAATATTTTCTCTTTAAACTACCAGCCACAAAAATACAGGAGAAGCACATTTTTCCAAAATACTGCATATGCCCAGTCTTCCTGTACCTTCTGAGGTATTTGTCTACGCTGCATTTCTCCCTCTTACGAGACTCCTGCAGTGTAACTGTAACTGGCTGCATTTCCTCCAGGGAAATGTTCATGTTCAGGATATTCCCATCAGCTAAGCAGCCAAGTCCCACTAGTCGCTGCCTTGGCTGCTGGCCACTTTTTTTTTTTTTAAAAAGAAAATCATATGAGGAGTGCACAATGACAAGCAGTGCAAAAGGAACATCCTGGAAATCTGTATTAAAATCATACTTGACGGCTCACTGAAAAACCACAAAAGCCAGGAAACTGAACGCTAAACCCAAAAGTCTACGTTCACGTAGCCCATCGAGTCCAAGTATTTCAACACAGGCAGCACAGTGGCACAGCCAACACACAGGAACAGGGGAGGAACACGACGAGGAGCAGCGATCCAAGTTAACATCCTGGAACCGGTGGTTTTCGTGCAGCCACTGCTGGCAATGGACATAATTGACCAGGAAAATGCAACTCCCAGTGCAAATGGATTAAGGAAGTTTAAGTCTTAAGTCTAAATTTCCTGGCTTTTGTGGGTTTAACTCAGACTCTCAGTGGTATTTGAACATTTTTTTTTGTGGTTTGATGTCCTGTTTTTAAACAGCAGTACTTTTTTTTTCCCCACATTCTCAATGAAGTGTGCAAGAAATGATACAATAAAACATTATAAACCTGAAATCTCCTAAATATAAATACTATGCCTGCTAGGTTTTCTGCAATCAGTCCAGTTCATCAGTTTGCCTCCTCTACCAAAAATAAGCAGAAAATATTCTTAGTGTGCACTAAATTCCCAGGCTGGTCATTTCAGTTTAGACAGACCATCGCATTTCAAGGGCGCTTCTTCCACTTCACTTTGGAACAGTCAGTAATGCCACATTTGAAACCGTAAAGCGCATTTGATTGATGAACTGTTTCACAAAACCTGCTGCCATGTTAGCTTTACACCCTCGTAAGAGAAACAAAACCACTACGAGAGTTACTTGCTCGCTTTTAAAAGACAGTAGAAGGGCTGGACGTGCATACTACTGACCCAACACTTCTGTGCCCAAAAACACTGACCCGGGAAGTAAGTCGGCGGCCCGCTGCAGCTGCTGTTAAGAAGCTGCTGCAACATACACCACCGATTTCTGGCCATTTCTGCAAACCAGGAGCGGCCAAGAGTGTAGCACGCGACGCAGGACCTGGCTGCATGCAAGGGAGGTGACACGCTCCTGCTCGGGGAGGGCGTGTTCCAGAGAGCATTGGGCTTGGAGCTGGAAGCGGAGCAGTCCCTGCAAGCAAGCAGGCGCTGCGTGCCTGTCATCCCGGGTGAGCACACTCCTTCCTTCTCACACCCCAGGCCTGTGCCATTCACTCCTCGAGCGTAAGCTGCGAGGGTCCCGCTCTGCCCTTTTTAAGGAATCAAAGCTCCTACCAATTTCAAAATCTGGAGCTCTCCCTCAGCTAAGAATGCAGAGACAGGAGCTCTGCATTTTGACTATTTAGGCTGAAAATGGTAAGATTTTTGGCAAAGTGCAGCTCTGTCTTCTCCTTCTCCAGCAGTCATTCAACAGAACCAACTCTCAAGACCGGAGCGGATGCCCCTCGTTCCCAGTTCACGCAAAGGGTGAAGGTTCACGTGATGGAGGAAGCTGCTCCATGTTCCAATGGGATTCCAACCTTCAGCGAGTGCCTCTGGACTCTCTCCCTCCATCAAACCGCCCTGGCTTGGGAGCAGCACATAAATAATCACCTTAAGGCATCTCCTGCTCCACTAGCAGCCAGCGAACAGGAGCACCGGTGCCGCTTCCTCTCATAAGGAGAGGCCAGCCAAAGAGTCCCAGCAACCTAGCGGGAAAGCCTTCTGCCTTTCTAAAACGCAAACAGCGGAAAGCCGTTTGACACACTTCTCTATTAAACAGATGTTAACATACTTGCTTGTTGGTCAGCAAACAGTTTAATGAAATGTTTGCACAGAGGGACTGCACTTTCTTGATCCGGATCCCCAGTTTCCCCATCTTAAGTTTCCAAATGTGCACGCTAACAGAACTTTTTCCAGCCGCCCCTTCCTCCTCAAGCAGAACCAGCCCCGCTCTGTGAGCGCCTCGTTCGTCAGAGATGGAAGAGGTCGGGGAAAGCTTCGTTTCACCGAGGATTTATTCTCCCCCCTCCCCGCGGCGCAGCCCCTTACCTGCAGCCTGCGGTCCCGGCAGCAGGAAGGCCCGCAGCTTGCCGCCCGCCGTGGCGTTGGTGCAGAGCCCGCGGCCCCCCAGCAGCGCCTGCAGCGGCCGCGCCTCCTCCCGCCGCGGCTGGCAGCTGAGCCCGGCGCCGCAGCGCTCGGTGTAGATGCCGCAGGGCTGGCCCGGGCGCAGGGCGCAGGTGAGGCAACAGCCGCATCCGGGCT
>Ga0065711_1034212_pt1 | contig 24142 bp, 23 predicted proteins | sample Hoacrofraction12_FD_59098 | JGI IMG/M metagenome (GOLD analysis project Ga0065711, IMG submission 59098) | Hoatzin crop microbial communities from Cojedes, Venezuela - Epithelial fraction 12 v2 (version 2) | ecosystem: Host-associated > Birds > Digestive system > Esophagus > Crop | place... | reverse complement strand
CATGCCTGGTGTTGCTGAATATGCTCGGGCCGGGCGTGGTGCAGCGTGTGCCCGTGGGCATCGTGGACCTGGACAACAGCGCCCTCTCGCGCCAGCTGATGCGCAACCTGCAGGCGTTCCAGCAGGTGAACATCAATGCCTACTACAAAGACTTCGACGAGGCAAAAGAGGCGGTCAAGCGCGGCGAGGTGTTGGGATTTTTCTACATTCCCACCGATTTCGACGAGCGCGCTTTGGGTGGCAGGCAGCCGACCGTGAGCTACTACTGCAACTATGCCTACTACGCGCCCGCGTCGATGCAGTACAAGGGCTTCAAGACCATTTCGCTGCTCGCCAACGGCGGCATCGTGCAGACGGTGCTGCGCACGGCGGGTCTGCGCAACGAGCAGATTTCGTCAACGCTGCAGCCTATCCTCGACGACGTCCACATGCCGGGCAACCCCTGGATTAACTACAACTACTACCTGAACAGCACGTTCGTGCCGTGCCTGCTGGCGCTCTTCATCTTGATGGTGACGTCGTTCTCGCTCGGCAGCGAATTGAAATCCGGCTTCAGCCCGCAGTGGTTGCGCACGGGCGGCAACAGCATCCTCATCTCGCTGGTAGGCAAATTGCTGCCGCAGACCGTGCTCTTCACCGTCATGGGCTGGTTCATCCAGTGGATCATGTACCGATGTCTGTACTTCCCGCTGCATTGTCCGGCGTGGCACATGATGTTGGCGATGTTCCTGCTGGTCATTGCCAACCAGAGTTTCGTGGTGCTCATCTTTGGCTTCGTGCCCAACTTCCGCTACGGGACAACGATTTGCACCCTCTTCGGTATGCTCTCGTTCTCGTTCTGCGGCTTCTCGCTGCCGCAAGAATCGCTCTACAGTTGGGTGAACGCCATCGGCTACGTTATGCCTATCAAATACTACTTCCTCATCAGTGGCGAGCAGGCGCTCAACGGCTGGGAACTGTTCTACTCGCGCTGGTGGTACATCGCTTTAATAGCTTTCTGCTTCCTGCCGCTGTTCACGATGTGGCGCCTGAAGCAGGAAGCCCGCCACCCCAATTATGTGCCTTAAAGTATGAACGTAAGCACTATCAATAACGAGCATCATCACAACTGGTTCCGCCAGGCGGCGCATGTGTGCCACCGCGAGTTCCGGTTAATCTTCAACGACGCAGGCGTGATGATCTTCTTCATCTTGCTGAGCTTGGTGTATCCCGCGTTTTATTCGCTGATTTACAATCCCGAGGTGGTGCGCAACGTGAAAGTGGTGGTGGTGGACGACGACCGCAGCGCCCTCTCGCGCGACTTCACGCGCCGGCTCGACGCCACGCAGGAAATCGCCATCGTGGGCTATGCCGCCAATTTGGAAGAGGCGCGCGAGATGATGAAGCGCAAGGAGTGCTACGGCATCGTGAAATACCCGCGCGACTTCGCGCAGAACGTGGACCGTGGCATTCAGACGCATGTAGAGCTCTTTTGCGAGATGAGCGTGATGATGCGCTACAAGTCGATGTTTACCGCATTGACGGCTGTCACCCAGTCGGTTAGCAACGAGCGACTGGCAAGTGTGATTTCGCCTGTGATGTACCAGAGCGGCTCGATAATCGAAAGTCGTCAGGTGCCGCTGGGCAACACCTCGATGGGTATCGCCTCCGCCGTGCTGCTGTTTGTGCTGCCGCTGGTCATCCAGCAGAGCCTCGTGTTGGGCGTGCTGATGCTGCATGGCGGCAACATCGAGCGCCGTCGCCGCAATGGCGGTTACGACCCGCTCGCGGTGGATGCGTGCGTGTCTGCCACGATTATCGGCAAGACGCTTTGCCACGTGATTATGTACATCGTGCCGATTTTCTACGTGTTGGTGTTCACGCCGATGATTTTCTCGTTCCCGCAGAACGCCAACCCGCTGCACGTGTTTATGCTCGCCGTGCCTTTCGTTATCGCCGTTTCGTTTATGGGGCAGACGTTGCAAGCGTTTGTCAACGAGCGCGAGAGCGTGTTCCTGCTCTATGTGTTCACCTCGGTGATTTTCGTGTTCCTTTGCGGCGTGTCGTGGCCCCGCTATGCCATGAGCCGCGTGTGGCGTATCATTGGCGACTGCGTGCCCTCCACGTGGATAAGCAACGCCTACGTGCTGATGCAGAGCAACGGCGCGACGCTGCGCCATGTGATGCACCCCTTCGCCATGCTGTGGGTTCACTGCGCGATTTTCTATGTGTTTGCATACGTGGTGGAGCGCTTTGTCAACCGGCGCCGTTACCGCGACTGGCAGCGGCGTTGCAAAATCGACCCCAACGCGCTCCATCGCTACGACCTTATCAAAAACGGCATCGGATAATTTTTGTCCTCACGCAGACTTCTATTAGTTAGGAGTTAGGAGTTAGGAGTTGACCTCGCCTGGTGTTTTTTCTCGCGCAGAACTCGCAGAACTCGCAGAATTATTTTTGGGGGGTGAAAAAAACTTAAAAACTAAAGGCGGGAGCCGCTTTCTCAAAAAAAAGCATTATCTTTACGCTCTCACTTCAGCATAACCTTTGTCCAAGCAAGAAAAATATAACGAGGAAGTCATTGTCGAGCAACTCCACCACCAGGATACTTGCCGGCAGGCTTTCACACGTGTCATAGAGCACTACAGTTCGCAGCTCTACTGGCAAATCCGTCGTATGGTGATCGACCATGACGACGCCTCCGACGTGCTGCAAAACACGTTTATCCGCGCCTGGACCAGCATCGACAATTTCCGTGGCGACGCCAAACTTTCCACCTGGCTGTACAAAATCGCCATCAACGAGTCGATTACCTTCATCAACAAGAAAAAAGCGCAAAACAATATCTCCATCGACGATGACGACAGCTTCTTGGTCAACTCGCTGGAGAGCGACCCCTATTTCGATGGCGACGAGGCGCAACGCAAACTGCAGCGCGCTATCGCATTACTGCCTGAGAAACAGCGGCTTGTGTTCAATATGCGCTATTATGATGAGATGAAATACGAGGACATGTCGGAAATCCTCGGCACCACCGAAGGCGCCCTGAAAGCCTCGTACCATCACGCGGTGAAAAAAATAGAACAATTTTTCAGCCAAACAGATTAAACTTTTTCAGCATACGGCAGTCAAACAAGCGCAGACCAGAAAGCGATTTTATGAAAAAAGAAGATTCACCAATACTAGAAAAGCTCGGCAAGGACGCGGGATTCCGTGTCCCTGACAACTTTTTCGAGCAGTTCAATCAGAAATTGGCTGACTCGTTGCCCGAGGTGGAAATCACCGAGACCGAAATCGTGCCGTCGTTGTGGCAGCGCGTACGGCCGTATGTTTACCTCGCTGCTATGTTCGCCGGCGTATGGTGTATGATTCACCTGTTCTCGATCATGCAGAAGCCCAGCGACCTGCAAAATCAGGTGGCGCGCATCGCCGAGGGTGTCCAGGACGAGAAAAATGCCGAAGAGTTGCTGCTCAACGGCATCGTCACCGACAGCGACATCATTTACAACTACGAAGATTCCGTCGCGATGAGCAACGAAGAATAAGAACCCCGAATGTTATGAAACGCTTTCTGCTCGCACTATCTCTGCTAATGGTTTTCACTGTTGCGTCGGCGCAAGTCAACCGCTCCAAGTGGACAACCGATATGCTTGCCACCAAGCACCAAATGATTATCGAGGAGCTCAGCCTCACCCCCTCGCAGCAAAAGGAATTTATGCCGCTCTACGAGGCAATGGAAAAGGAAATCTACCAGTGCAACCGCAACGCGCGCACCATCGCCGCGACGGTAGAGAAGAAAGCCAACCCCAAGGACAGCGAATACCAGCAGGCTGCCGATGCCCTGTCGAACGCCAAGGTGCGCGAGGGCGAAATCGAAGCCAAGTATTACGCCAAGTTCTCGAAAATCCTGAGCAAAAAGCAGCTGTTCCAGCTCAAGCAGACCGAAGCCAACTTCGCGCGCAAGATGTTGTCGAACAGCAAACAGAAGAAAAAATAACTTTTTCAATTAATAACACACTGATACGACGGAGCGAGCCATTAGGTTTCGCTCCGTTTTTATTGTCCCGACGCGTCAGCGCGTGTGCGTGCATAAAAAATCGACCCACAGCCTAAAAGGTTGTGGGTCGAAAAGTAGAGTTAGTTATTGAGATAGAGTTGAGTGTGCGAAATTAGTCCACGTTGAGGTTCACACGCTTGAGGTCGATGGCTTTGAGGTCCTTGTCAGCTTTTGCCAGGAATTCAGCCACGGTCTCTTTATTCTCGCCGGCTTCGTAAACCTGCTCCATGAGCACGTTCTCCTCGAAGAACTTTTTCAAGCGGCCTTGAGCGATGTTCTGAATCATCTGCTCGGGCATGTTGGCTTGCTTCTGCTCTGCGGTTTCCTTCATGATTTTCACTGCTTGGTCCACCTGCTCTTGGGTCATGTAACCCTTGCGGATGGCTTCGTCGCGGTGCTCTTCGGTAGCGCAATAGTACTCGTTGAAGCCTGCTTTCTTCAGGGCGGCGTTAACAGCCTTGGTGACTTGCTCGCTGCGCGTCTTGTCGATGGCAACGTTGAGCTCCTCGTCGATAACGCTCTGCGGGATTTGCTCGCGCGTAGCCTGCATCGGGTTCATCGAAGCAACCTGCATGGCGATAGCCTTGGCAACTTCGGCGTCAACGTTGGGCTGGTTGAAAGCCACGGCAGCTGCGAGCATGCCGTTGAAGTGGTTGTAAACGACGGTGGAGGGAGCGCTGAGGAATTCGTAAGCGCCGAGCTCCATCTTTTCGCCGGTGATACCGCTGAGGGCGGTGATGGCATCGGCAACGGTCTTGCCGTCGAGGTCCAGACCGGTGAGCTCTTCGAGGCTCTGCGGGCGTTTCGCCACAGCGAGGTCGAGGATGCTCTTGGTCAGGTTGACGAACTTCTCGTTCTTAGCCACGAAGTCGGTTTCGCATTTCAGGGCAACGATAGCGGCGAAGTCGCCGGTAGATTTGCCGATTGCCATACCTTGGGCTGCGTTGCGGTCTTCACGCTTGGCAGCGATAGCCTGTCCGCGCTTGCGGATGAGCTCCATGGCTTTATTCATATCGTTTTCAGCCTCGATGAGGGCTTTCTTGCAGTCGCTAAGACCTGCGCCGGTCATGTCGCGCAGTTTCTTGATATCGTTAATTGTAACTGCCATTGTTAATCCTTTCTGGTTTAAAGTGAATGATTATTTCTCTTCAGCTTTGGGCTCTTCTTCAGCCTTAGGTTCTTCGGCTTTGGACTCCTCAGCCTTGGGCTCTTCCTCGGCTTTGGTTTCCTCGGCGGGAGCGGCTTCGTCAGCCTTTACGCGGCGAACGCGCGTGCGACGGGGACGGGGAGCTTCTTCACCCTCTTCGCCTTCACCGATTTCCTCGGGGGTGGGGGCGTCGATGTTCTCCTGTTTGCGCTCCTCCAGACCTTCCTTGATGGCTTCGCAGATGGTGCTGAGGATGATGTCGATGCTCTTAGAGGCGTCGTCGTTGGCGGGGATTACGTAATCCACGTTGCTGGGGTCGCTGTTGGTGTCCACGATGCCAAACACGGGGATACCCAGGCGGTTAGCTTCAGCCACGGCGATGTGCTCTTTCATCACGTCAACAACGAACAGGGCGTTGGGCAGACGGTTGAGGTCGGCGATAGAACCGAGGTTCTTTTCCAACTTGGCGCGTTGGCGGGTGATTTGCAGTTTCTCGCGCTTCGACATGTTGTCGAAAGTGCCGTCGGTAGCCATTTTGTCGATGGAAGCCATCTTCTTGACAGCCTTGCGGATGGTGGGGAAGTTGGTCAGCATACCGCCGGGCCAGCGCTCGATCACGTAGGGCATGCCTACTTCTTTAGCGTGGTCTTCGACAACTTGCTTGGCTTGCTTTTTGGTGGCAACGAAGAGCACCTTGCGTCCGCTCTTGGCGATACCCTTGATGGCTTTGGCTGCGTCTTCGAGCTTAGCCTGCGTCTTGTATAAGTCGATGATGTGGATGCCGTTGCGCTCCATGAAGATGTAAGGCGCCATGGCGGGGTTCCACTTACGTTTGAGGTGGCCAAAGTGGCACGAGCTCTCTAAAAGTTGGTCAAAATTAGGAATTTGCATTGTTTTAATAGTTGTTTTTTAAGTTTACATTCGACTAAATCAACCGCGCAGTAGCCACCGCCCCGAACGCGGGGCAAGTGAAAAAAAACGGAAAGTGAGTCTGCGCGATTTGGATACTAAACTGTAGCGCTTCAGGCGTATTAACGTTTGCTGAACTGGAAGCGCTTGCGGGCCTTGGGTTGACCCGGTTTCTTACGCTCAACAGCACGCGGGTCGCGGGTCATGAAGCCTTCCTTGCGGAGCGTGCTCTTGTCGTCGGGATTGATTTTCACCAAAGCGCGGGCGATAGCCAGGCGCAGCGCCTCGGCTTGTCCCTTGTAACCACCACCGATGAGGTTCACGTTGATGTCGTATTTCTCTACGACCTCGAGCGTGTTGAGCGGTTGCTTAACGATGAATTGGAGGATAGGATTGGGGAAGTACTCACTGAGGGGGCGCTTGTTGATGGTGATTTCGCCTTTGCCCTCTTTCACATAAACTCTTGCGATAGCGGCTTTACGACGGCCTACTGCATTAATTTGTTCCATATTCGTTTCTCCAATCTTTATTTGAGTTTATTAATATCGATAACCTTGGGGTTCTGCGCCTCGTGGGGGTGCTCCGGACCATTGTAGATGTGCACGTTCTTGAGCAGCTGAGCGCCCAGACGGTTCTTGGGGAGCATGCCCTTGATGACCTGCAAGTACAGGGGGTGCATACCTTTCTTGAGGTCTTTTTTCTTCTCGCTCTTGGCCTGCAGTTCAGCGGGCGTGGTGAAGCGTTGGCCGCCGGGATAGCCGGTGTAGCGTACGTATTGATGCTCGGTCCATTTCTTGCCGGTCATGACTGCCTTGTCGGCGTTGATGATAATCACGTTGTCGCCGCAGTCAACATGGGGCGTAAAGTTGGGTTTGTACTTGCCGCGGAGCAATTTAGCCACCTTGGAGCACAATCTGCCCAAAACTTGGTCGGTGGCGTCAACCACAACCCATTCTTTTTGGACGGTCTCAGCGTTAGCCGAGATGGTTTTGTAACTTAAAGTATCCACTTTTAAAATTCTGATTAAGAAATAAATAAAACGTCCTTTGCACAATAAAGGACACGGCCAAATGCCCTGTTATTGGCGCCGGACAAAACCATTTTGGTAATAATCGGCGTGCAAAGGTACGGCTTTTATTTTTTGTGGCAAAACGTTTTACATCTTTTTTTCGAAAAAATCTTTTCATAGGATTGGGTAAGATTTCCCATTTGTGGATGACCTCGAAGAGGTCAAACAACTGAAACCCCACGTCACCGAGCTTGCGAGGTGACGTGGGGTAGGGATATGACTAAGGACACCGACCTCGGAGAGGTCGCACAACCCTCAACGTGTTTTTTTGTGCGACGTCTTCGACGTCGGAATATAGGGAGGGGATGCGACTACCCCACGGCATCCTCGCTGGCGCTCGGATGACGTGGGGTTTCCTCTGTTGGACGTCTTCGACGTCCTCACCTCACGTCCCGCGGAGTTGGAGGTGAGACCCTCGAAGAGGGTCAATTTAGCGTAGCGTCTAGTAGCCCCAGGCACGCCAAGGGAGCGCCAGCGACCGCGGCGTTCCTGGGGTAAAGGTGATAAAAGGGAATGGGTCCTCGAAGAGGCCCAATTTGAAACGTCAGCCCTGTTACCACATTGGGCCTCTTCGAGGACCAAAATAATGGGGTCGGGGTATCTCGTTACCCCAGGACTCACTCGCAAGCTCGTTCGGCCTGGGGCTACTAAACGGGCTTCGCCCTAAATTGACCCTCTTCGAGGGTCTCTTTTCTGCGAGTTCTGCGCGAGAGCGGGTCTCCACTCTCAACTCTCCACTCTCAAAACTAGCTTAGTGGCTGATGAAGTCGAGGAAAGCCTGTTTGTAGCTGTCGCCGATGGGGATGTACGCCTCGCCGATGATGATGCGGTTGCGCTCGATTTCTTTGATCTTGCTTTTCTGCACGATGAAGGAGCGGTGTACGCGGATGAATCGCGAGGCGGGCAGCATCTGCTCCATCGCTTTCATGTTCATCAGCGAGAGGATGGGGTGGGGCGACTTTTCGGTGTAGATTTTCACATAGTCCTTCAGCCCCTCCACATAGCGGATGTCTTCGAGGTTGATTTGCAGCAATTTATATTCGCTCTTGACGAAGATGCTGGTGGGCTCGGCATCGGTTTTGTTTTCGCCATTGGCGAGCGTGAACCACTGCAGCGCCTTGTTGCAGGCTTCGAGGAAGTCGGCATAGCTGATGGGCTTGAGCAGGTAGTCCAGCGCGTTGATGCGGTAGCTGTCCACGGCGTATTGGTTGAACGCGGTGGTGAAGACGATGCGCGTGCTTTCGGGCAGCATTTTCGAGAGCTCCAAGCCGTTGAGTTCGGGCATTTGGATGTCGAGAAACAGCAGGTCAACGGGGTTCTCGTTGATGCCTCGCAAGGCGTCGGTGGCGTTGGAGTATTTGCCACACAGTTGCATAAACGGTATTTTCGCCACATAGCTGGCGAGGAGTTCGACAGCCAGAGGCTCGTCGTCAACGATAGCGCATTTGATGTTCATTGTTGGTTGATGGTAATGGTGGAATGATAAATCGTTTTTTCGTCGTTAATCCCCTTGTCCCAGGTGTATTTGCCCGGGTACATCAACTCGAGGCGGCGGCGGACTTGTTCGAGTCCGATGCCGGAGCCGCTCTTGTCGTTTTCGCGTTTGGGGAAGTAGGAGTTGCTGATATCGCAAATGATTTGGTCGTTGTCGCGGCGCAGGCTGATGTTGATTTCGCCTTTGCCCGAGGGCGAGACGCCGTGTTTAAAGGCATTTTCGACGAGCGAGATGAAGATGAGGGGCGCCACGGGGGTGGCATCGTCGTTGGCAACGTCGATGTTGGTGTTAATTTTCACGTTGTCGGTGACGCGTATCTTCATCAGCTCGATGTAGTTGCGCATAAACTCAGCCTCTTTGTAGAGCGGCACAAAGTTTTGCTGGTTTTCGTAGAGCACGTGTCGCAGCAGCTTGCTCAGCTCGCCCACCGCGGTTTGCGCCTTGTTTTGGTCGAAAGCGATCAGGGCGTAGATGTTGTTGAGCGTATTGAGCAGGAAGTGCGGGTTGAGCTGGTTGCGCAGGTTGGAGAGTTCCGCCTCGGTGCGCTGCTTTTCCGCCTCGATGCGCGCTTCCTCCAGGTGTTGCCACCGCTGCGCGTAGCGGACAGCCATGGCAAGTCCCACAAAGAGCACCAGCATGACGCAGTGGTAGATGAGCTGCGGTGTGAAGGGGCGTGGCGGACGATGTCCACCGCCATCTTTTGGACGGAAGGGGTGTTCGTGCGGGAACCAATCTTCCGAGAACTCCCACCACCCCAACATAAAGGCAGCGGCGAGCAAGAAAAACAAAGCGTTGTAAAGGAAGAATTTGCGCTTTTGGTTTTTGAAGTAGTATTTCGGAACGAGCCACAAATAGTTGACGTAGAATATCATCACGAACGTCAAGGGCCCGCCCAACGAGCGCATAAAGCGGTTGAACACCATGTCCGTCGCGTCGTTGGGATGCCTGAAAAATAGGGGCAGGATGAACATGGCAGCCCAGCAGAGCACGTGGATGCTCAGGTTGCGGTAGCGCTCAAATTTGTTGCTCACTGGTGACATTTTCTATTAGTTAGGAGTTAGGAGTTAGGAGTTAGGAGTTAGGAATTAGGAGTTAGGAGTTCACGCCTTATGTTTTTATCTCACGCAGATCACGCGGATTTTTAAAGATCCTTTTTAATCCTTTTAATCTGCGTGAGGTTAAGATTATTCGTAGCGGATGGCTTCGATGGGGTCGAGGTTCGCCGCTTTCTTTGCCGGATACCAGCCGAAGAACACACCGGTGATGGTGCAGACCAAGAACGATAGCAGCACGGTCCACGCCTGGATGCTGATAGGCCAGTTCAGGAATACCTTGATACAGATCGACGCGCCCACGCCAAACAGCACCCCGATGATACCGCCGGTGACGCTGATGAGGATGGCTTCGATAAGGAACTGGCTGAGGATGTCCACGCCACGGGCGCCGACGCTCATACGCAAGCCGATTTCCTTGGTGCGCTCAGTCACAGACACATACATGATGTTCATAATGCCGATACCGCCGACCACCAGCGAGATGCCGGCAACGCAGGCAAGCAGGATGGTCAACATGCTCATCGTGGAGGTCATCATCGAGCTGATTTCCTCTTGCGAGCGGATGGAGAAGTTGTCCTCCTCGCCCTCCTTGAGCTTGTGGTCGGTGCGCAAAATCGAGGTCAAATCCTTGATGGCGAGGTCGGTCATACCCTCCTCGATGGCAGAGGCGTAGATGCTCGACAGGTAGGTCTGCGCCAAGATACGTTTCATCACGGTGGTGTAGGGCATCAGCACGATGTCGTCCTGGTCCATACCCATAGAGTTGTAGCCTTTGCTCTTGAGCACGCCCACCACCTTGATGGGGATTTTGTTGAAACGGATAACCTGTCCGATCGGGTCGGCGCCTTCGGCAAAGAGGTTATCGACGATGGTCTTACCGATGACGCACACTTTCGCTGCCGACTTTACGTCAGCCTCGGTGAACATCGTGCCGCTTTCGACCGACAGCACGCGAATGGTCAGATAGCCGTCGGTGACGCCCGACACGCTGGTCTGGTAGTTGTTGTTGCCGTAGATGAGCTGACCGCTGCTGGACACGTAGGGGCTGACGGCTGCGAGGTACTTGTTCTGGTTGAGGATGTTCTCGTAGTCGGTCAGCGTGAGGGTCTGCATTTCGTCGGCGCTCATGCGCGCTCCGCCGGGTCCGCGGTCGGCTCCCGGGTGAATCATAATCATGTTGGAGCCCATCTCCGCGATGTTTTGCTTGATGCTCTGCTTGGAGCCCTGTCCGATGGCGAGCATGGTGATGACCGAGCCGACACCGATGATGATGCCGAGCATGGTCAAGAAGCTACGCAACTTGTTGTTGGCGATGGCTTTGAGCGCTATTTTGAATAAATTTGTTCCGTTCATAATGTACGAAAAGACTAATCGTCGTTGACGGGCAGCTGCGCGAGTTTCTCGGCAGCGTTGAGAACGTTGTTGTTGACGACGTCCTCGCGGATTTTTCCGTCACGCAGCATGATGTTTCGGCTGCTGTATTGCGCGATTTCGGGGTTGTGGGTCACGAAGATGATGGTTCTGCCCTCGGCGTGCAGCTCCTGGAAGAGCACGAGGATTTCGAACGAGGTGCGCGTGTCGAGGTTACCGGTGGCTTCGTCGGCAAGGATGACGGCGGGGTCGTTGACCAGGGCGCGGGCAATCGCCACACGCTGCATCTGTCCGCCGGACATCTGGTTGCTCTTGTGGTTGAGGCGTTCAGCCAGCCCCACGCGTTCCAGGGCGGTGACGGCTCGGCGTCGGCGTTCGCTGGCACCGACCGCGCCGTTGTACATCAGCGGCAACTCCACGTTCTCGACGGCTGTGGTTTTTGCCAGCAGGTTGTAGTTCTGGAAGACGAACCCGATTTTGCGGTTACGCAAGATGGCGCGTTGGCTCTTGCTCATCGTGCGCACGGGCGTCCCGTCGAGGCGGTATTCGCCGGAGGTGGGCGAGTCCAGGCATCCCAAGATGTTCAGCAGGGTGGATTTTCCCGAGCCTGACGTGCCCATGATGGTGACGAATTCGCCCTCGTGGATGGTGAAGCTCACGCCGCGCAACGCGTGCACCGTTTCGTCGCCCACGATGAAGTCACGGCGGATGTCTTCTAATTCTATGATAGGTTTTGCTGCCATGCTTGCGCGATTATTTAGAGCCACCTGCCGCGGCGGGTTTGCCGCCACCGCCTGCGTTACCGCCGCTGTTGTTGCCGCTATTGCCGGATTTGTTCTTGTTCTTGTTGTTGCGCGGTCCGGGCATGAAGGGCGACGAAGCCTGTTCGTTGTCGTCATCTTCCTCCTGTGCCGTAGCGCCTATCACCAGGTCTTGCACTACCACCGTGCCCTCCTCGATGCCCGAGGTGATTTCGGTGTGGATGCCGTCGCTGATGCCCACCTGCACGGGATGCGCGGTGAAGGTCTTGCCGCTGAGGGTCCAGAGCTTGTGCTCGCCGGCAGCGTCTTTGATGGTGTAGGTCTTGCCGATGATGGTGGGTTCGGGGGTGAAGCGCAGCGCCTTGCTGGGCACGCTGACCACGCCGTTACGCTCGAGGGTGTAGATGGTGACGTTGGCGGTCAAACCCGGTTTGAGCTTGAGGTCGGCGTTGGGCGCGGAAATCACCACCTCGTAGGTGACCACGTTGTTGGTCGTGGTGGCGTTCTGGCGCACCTGCTTAACGGTGCCGCTAAACACGTCGTCGGGGTAGGCGTCAACGGTGAAGGTGACGCGCTGACCCTCTTTGACGCCGCCGATGTCAGCCTCGTCAACGTCGGCGATACATTGCATATCGGTCAAGTCCTTGGCGATGGTGAACAGGGTAGGGGTGCTGTACGAGGCAGCCACGGTCTGGCCCTCCTCCACGTCTTTGCTGATGACCACGCCGTCGATGGGCGAGTAAATGGTGGCGTACCCCAGGTTGGTCTGGGCTTTGGCAACGCTCTCTTGCGCCACTTTCACGCTCTCCTGCGCCTTGCGGTAGCTCTCAACCGCCACGTCGTATTCCGAGCGGCTGACCAGGTCTTTCTTGACCAGCGAGGCATAGCGCGCATAGTTTTTCTTTTGATAGTCGAGCTCGGTTTGCGCGCTGCGCAGGTTGGCTTGCGCCGAGGTGAGCTCGCTGCGCAGGTTGGTCTGGTCGAGCATGGCGATGACTTGCCCTTTCTTCACCTCGCTGTTATAATCCACATAGATCGTGGTGACGATACCCGACACCTGCGTACCCACATCCACGGTGGTCACGGCTTCGAGCGTGCCCGTGGCGGTGATGCTGGTGGTGATATCGGATTGCTCCACCTTGGTGGTTTCAAACGAGATTTTGTTTTCTGCCTTTTTCTTGCCCAGAAGCAGCCACGCGGCGGCGCCGGCAATCAGCAGGGCGAGAACAATCAGGATGATGGTTTTCTTTTTCATATCTCTCTATTTGTTTGGTGTTCTGTTTTTTAAAGAATGACGTTTTGACCTTTGTAGAAGCGGAGCATGGCGAGGTTGTAGAGCGCCATGTATTTGGCTTGCAGCATCTGCTGCGCCGCGCTACTCACGTTGGTTTTGTCGGTGGTGAGCTCCACGATGTTTTTCAATCCCAAGCGGAATTGCTCGCTGGTGAGGTCGTAGCTCTGGCGCGCGTAGTCGTATTTCGACTTGGCGGAGATGTAGCGCTGCTGGTTGCTGTGGGCGTTGAGCCAGTAGGTCTCAATCGACTTCCAAAGCGTTTTCTCGGTGTCGAGCAAATCCAGATAAGCCGATTCGCGCTGCAGGCGCACCTTCTCGACAGCGTCTTTGGTCTTGCCGTGGTCCCAGATGGGGATGCTGATGGTCAAGCCGATGCCGTTGTTGATTTGGTCCTTCAGCTGCGTGAACATGTTGCCGTTACCCGAGCTGTTGCTCGTGGTGATGCCCGCGTTTGCCGTGACGGTGGGACGATGGCCGGCTTTGGCGATGTCCTCGTTGATGTCGTACTGTTGCATGGCGAGCAACTTCGATTTGATTTCGGGGCGTTGCGCCAGCGCGGCGGCATAGACGTCGTCCTTGGCGGGCAGGGGCGCCAGCACGTCGTCCTCAAAGTCGGGGTCCGAAACCGAGAACGATTCGTCGCCGTCCAGCTCCAGCAGTTGCCGCAGTTGCAACTTATAGTTCTCGAGCGTGGTCTGGTCGGTCACCAACTGGTATTCGTCAGCGGCGGTTTGGCTTTCGAATTGCGACACGTCCACCTTATTTAATAAGCCCGCCTGGTGAAGCGCTTTCGCGCGTTCCAGCTGCTGTTTGCTCAAATCAATGAGTTCTTTGTCGTATTTTATCGCTTCCTCGATGTACAAGATGTTGACGTACAGCTGCGTGATGCTCTCTTCGATCGACAACTCGCTGGCGTCCACGTCGAGTTCGGCGATCTGTTGCGCCAACTCTTTCAGCTTGATGTTGTTCTTCATTTGGTTGCCGTCGTACAGCGTCATCGATGCGTTCAAGCCGTAGCTACCGGTGTAGGTGTTTTTGTAGCTGTTGTAAACCACCTCGCTACCGACCACCGATGCCGAGCTCTGGGCAAACGGGCGGTTGTTGTACATCTGGCTCGAGCTGAACGAAACGGTCGGCAGGCGGTTTTGCTTCGCCGTGTGCACGTCAAGTTCTGCCGTGCGCACGTTCACGCGCTTGCGCTGCACCGTGATGTTCTGCTCTTTCGCCCAATCGACGCACTGCTGCAAGGTCCAGCTGCCCGAGGGCTTCGTTGCCGTCGTGGTCGTCGTGGTGGTTTGCGTGGTGGTGACATTCGCCACCGGCTCATTATTGGTGACAATAGCCACACTGTCTCGGCAAAGACCGGGGAGTGCGGCTATCGTACCAATACACCAAACCAATATTAATCTTTTTGTCGTATTCATAAGTATTAAAAAATATGATAGCTTCTCTATACTCCGATTTGGTAGATTAAAAAATGGGTGTATTTAGTTTTACGCTGCAAAATTATAGCCACGGTGATTGCTATGCAAAAAAGATAGACCAAACGGCAAAAAAGATAGACCAACAGCCACCCCCTTTGCGCGAAAACACGAATACAACGGGCCAATCCCCATCAAACCAGGACAAAAAACGCCCCTCGGAGCATCAAAAGTGAACCTCTTCGAGGTACCATTGTTAATGTCACGTGAACCCCAGGTGCGGTCTGCTCGCTGGCGCTCGCAGTCCTAACCTGGGGCTCGTAAACGCTTCGCTAAGGTGAACGCCTCCGGCGTTCTGCCCTCCATTATAGAGAAGGCGGGAGATCCTTAAAAATCCTCGACCGCAGGATAGGAACAAAGGCGAAGAAATCTTTAAAAATCCGTACCCGCATGGCTTAATCCTTTAAATCCGCGTGATCTGCGTGAGATAATTGATCTGCGTGAGAAAAAAAGTTAGGGGCTCCGGTGACTTGAAACGTCAAGCGCGCCTAACCCCTAACTCCTTGTTATCTTGTGCGACTGCAGGTGATTACTTCACTTCCTTAACCAGGTAAATCATCGTCGGGAAGTGGTCGCTATAGCCATTGAGGAACACGCCACTGCTGTACGAGCGCAACGGGTAACCCAGGCGGTCGCCCTCGGTGGTGCGTAAGAACTTGCGGTTCAACACCTCGGCGCGCGAGAACGTCAGGCGCGGTTTGTCCTTGCTGTCGCAGTATTTCAGGAAATAATCGCTGATGATAATCTGGTCAAACAGGTTCCAGTTGCCACGATATCCCAGCGTGCCAATGCCTTTGTTGAGGATGTTCCACCACGGATTGAACATGTCGCCCGGGGTGGTGCAGTCCTTGATTTCTTTTTTCGCGCCCAGGGCTTCGGAGCAGCTCTTGTTCTGCGGGTCGTCGTTAAGGTCGCCCATCAAAATCACGCCCTGGTTGGGGTCCACCATCAGCAGGCTGTCTTTCGTGGCGCGCGCCATGCGACCAGCCGCTTCGCGCAAACCGCTACTGCGTTCCTCGCCGCCGGAGCGCGAAGGCCAGTGATTCACCATCACGGAGATTTTCTCGCCAGCCAGCATGCCCGTCATCGTCACCTGGTCGCGCGTGCGGAAGTCAGGATTCGGGGTCAGCAGGTATTTATGGATGTTCTGCGTGGTCACGTTCTCCACCCTAAAATAACGCGGGTTGTACAGAAACGCCACGTCGATGCCACGGCGGTCAGGGCTCTCGTGGTGTACGATCTGGTAGTGACGGCTCTTGATTTGCGGGTCGCGCACCAGGTCTTCCAGCACCGAGCGGTTCTCCACCTCGCTCACGCCGATAATCACCGGTCCGTCGCAGGGCGAGCCCGCTACGGTCATTTGGCTAATCGCGTAGGCAAGGTTGTGGATTTTTGCCCAATACTTCGCGCCATCCCACTGACGTGCGCCATTCGGCGAATACTCCTTGTCGTAGATGCCGTTGTTGTTGATGGTATCAAACAGGTTTTCCAAGTTGTAGAACATGATGCCATACTGGTTGTAATGGCGGTCTTGTCCTTGCATGGAGAGAGGCAGCAGGGCTACCAGCGCCACTGCGATCATTAAGATTTTCTTCATTGCTCTGTTTATAAAAGGTTATGGTAAGTCATAATAAATAATATCGTGCAAAAATAACGTTTTTTTGCCGACCCACAAAAAAAATCTCCAAAAATCTGCGACCGCAGGATAAAAAATCCAAGCAAAAAAGATCCTTTAAGATCCGCGTGATCTGCGTTAGATATTATTTGTTGTTGCGGTATTGCAGCGGCGACATGCCCGCGTATTGCCTGAAATACCTACCAAAGAAACTTTGGTTGGGGAAGTTCAGCGCGGCTGCCACCTCTTTGACCGTCATCTTGGAGTTGTCGAGCAGGCGTTTGGCTTCGCCGATGAGGTGCGAAGCAAAAACCGTTCTCGCGCAACGATATAGCGCACATGCGTGGCGTGCCCGATGGGTGCGCCCGTGCTGTCGTGTGCCTCGATGTCGAACGTCAGCCGCCGCCCATCCACAGCCGTGAGCGTGGCGGTGGCGGTTACCTCCATGCCCTGTGGCGAGGGGCGCAGGTGCTCCACGGCAATCTGCGCTCCCACCGTGGTGTCGCCCTCGGCGAGCGCGCCGGCAACCGCCAGCATCGCCGCGTTTTCCATCAGCGCCACCAGTGCCGGCGTGGCAAGCACCGGCATGTCGCCCGACCCCATGGCTTGCGCCGTTTTGTCGTCGGTAACAGTCAGTTCGCTCTTATGCGATAAACCTATTGTCAATTCCATAATTTTCCGTTTTGTTTTCCCGTCCCGCAAAAATAACAAATTTAATTAGGAGTTAGGAGTTAGGAGTTAGGAGTTTTTTCCTCACTCGGATTTTTAAGGATCCCCTATAGTTCTACGTGAGGTAATTATAAAGGGCGATAGGGCAAATGGATGAAATGGATGAAATGGATGAAACGGATGATTGTTTTTCGGGGAAGTACCACTACTTTTGCACCGAAATTTAGTCATGCTTTGCGTTCGGGTCTCCCATGCAACGCAGGAGAACAAGCCTAATAATCACATTTATAAATCTTTAAAATAAAATCAGAATGAAAAAGTATTTAAGTGTATTTGCGTTCGCATTGCTCGCAGTGGTTGGTTTGACGCTTACCTCTTGTGGCGGCGACGACGATGGCGACCTCGGCTTGGGTTCCATCTCCATCAATGGAAAATCGTTCACCCTCTCGCCTGTAACATCAAGAGGTGAATTTGATGAGGATTACAACAAAGCGACATTCTGTTTGGCTGTTATGGATGGTTCGGATGTTGAATATTATTACTTCACCTATAAGACCTCCACATTACCACAAGCCAATACGGTTATTTCAAATATGAACCTCACTCTTGAGCCATGGGTTACTTATGACGAAGTCAAAATAGGAGATGAGTTCGAATATGTTTCAGGTAAAGCAACAATAGTCTCGGTTAACCCGTCGGAGGAAGAGATTATCGTTAAATATGAGAACCTCGAGATGAGCAATGGCGACGTCACCTTCACCTTCAACGGTAAGGCTGATGCCATGTTCAAGTTCTCCACATCGTCTCTGCCTTAATTTGTTGTTAGTTCAAAAGCCATGAGAGCCTCACTTTTGGGGCTCTTTTTTTGCGTTTCTACATGCAATGCCGCCTTCGGAAGTAATTCCTATGCGAGGAAATCCTTTTAGATCGTGAGGAGAAAGACCATCTTCGATGGTCTCGCTTCCTCAAAAAAATCGTCTGCGGGAGAAATTTTCGGTGTAAAAAAGCGCGAACACAAAACTATTTCCTATTTTTGCGAAAGTTAATGATTTAAACAAGCATGATTATGAGAAAAATTACGACCTATCTACTTGCTATGGCGGTATTTATGTGCGCGGCTGCAACGGCATCGGCGCAAGACGTGCGTTGGCAAATTCGCGCAGGTTTGGGCATCAGTAACCTCTACAGCACCGATGCGTCTATCTACGACGATGGCTTTTTTAATAGTCCTGACCCCCGTTTGTCGCTGAACGTGGGGGTGGCTGCCGATATTCCGCTGTCTAAGAATGGTATGTGGCGCCTTCAGCCGGAGTTGCGCTATACGATGAAGGGCTTCGGCAACTCGCACAATTTCTGGTACGAAGACCACGACGCATATAAGGATGACTACACCACGCGGCTGCACTACTTGGAGTTGGTGATGGCAGGCGCGGCGCGTATGCGCATGGGACGTCGCTGCTACGTTTCCGTGCGCGTCGGCCCGTATGTGTCGTTCGGACTAGACGCCAACACCCACCTCGATTACATGGACCGGACCTATGGCAACCACTTCACCGAGTCCACCATCATCGAGAGCGCGTCGCAACGCCAATCTTCCACCTACATCCCCAAGTTCCACCGCTGGGAGTTCGGCTTCGTGGAGGGCGTAGATTTCCACATCCGCCGCTTCATCGTGGGGCTAGAATTTAGCGAGGGATTTACGCCGCTCTATGCAACCCATCGCCACACCTTCGCCGACGAGACCTATCGTTGCAGGCGCAGCAACTTCACCGCCGCCCTCACCTTCGGCGTACAATTCTAATCCCCAGTCGGAGAAACCCTTAAAAATCCGCGAGAGAAAAGGAAGACCATCGAAGATGATCACCTTAGCCGCGCAGCGGCGTTTACGAGCCCCAGGTTAGGAGCGAAGCGACGCACCTGGGGTAGGGTGGATATAGGGGTTGGTACCTCGAAGAGGTTCACTTTTATTGTCGTGGAAGGTGAACGTCTCCGACGTACCATTGTTGTTGTCGTCTATACCCCAGGTGCGGGCTGCTCGCTGGCGCTCGCATCCCTAACCTGGGGCTCGTAAACGCTTTGCTATGGTGAACCTCTACGAGGTTCTTTTTTTTCTGCGAGTTCTGCGAGTTCTGCGCGAGATAATGCAACCATCGAAAGCACAAAAAACTGACAAAATGTCATATTTTTCGTTAAAATCGTAGGTGACCTGCGGAAAAGTTACTACCTTTGCCGCAATGAAAACGAACACTGACGAAAAAGATTTAACGCAATCGCTGCCGCCGGGCATCAAACCCGACGTGCTCAACTATGACGATATCCGCGAGATGATACCCTTCTTCGACGGCAAACCCAAGCTGGTGAACCGCCTGATGAAGCTCATCTCGATGGACAAAGTGAACTGGATCCATCGCCACAACTGCGCCACCCCCGGCGTGCCTTTCACCGTGGGCTTGCTCAACGACCTAAACGCCACGCTGAAAATCCAAAACGAACAGGTGCTGAAAGACCTCGCCGCCGGCGGACCCTTCGTCACGGTGAGCAACCACCCCTTTGGCGCGCTCGATGGCATCATGCTGATTCGCATCGTCGGGCAATACCGACCCGATTTCAAGGTGATGGTGAACATGATTTTGAACCACATCACCGCCATGCGCGAAAACTTCATCGCCGTGGATGCGCTCGCCACCGACGACCCCGAGAAACGCGCCGTGTCGATGCACGGCATTGCCGAGGCGCTGCGCCAAGTGAAGGACGGCCACGGCATGGGCTTCTTCCCCGCGGGCGCCGTGAGCAAGTTCACGCGCCACCTCACCATCGAAGACCGCGAGTGGCAGCCTTCGGTCATCCGCCTGATCAAGAAGATGCAGGTGCCGGTGATCCCCATCTATTTCCATGGGCACAACAGCCACCTGTTCACCACCTTAGGCATGATCAGCTGGAAGCTGCGCACACTGAAGCTGCCCAGCGAGGTATTCAACCGCAAAAACCCCGTGTTCCGCATCTCCGTGGGCGACCCCATCCAACCCGCCGATTACGCGCAATACGACACCCCCGAAACATTGGGAAAATTTCTCCGTGAACAAACCTATAAAATGAAAAAATGGCAACCGAACAACAAATAAGAGCCGCCAAACAGCGTTTTGGCATCATCGGCGATTCGCAAGCGTTGATTAGCGCTATCGACCGCGCCCTCCGCGTGGCGCCCATCGACCTGAGCGTACTTATCATTGGCGAGAGCGGCTCGGGCAAAGAGTCGTTCCCGAAAATCATCCACGAAAACAGCCCGCGCAAGCACAAAAAATACATCGCCGTCAACTGTGGCGCCATCCCCGAAGGCACCATCGACAGCGAGCTTTTTGGTCATGTGAAAGGCTCCTTTACCGGTGCCATCGCCGACCACAAAGGCTATTTCGAAGAAGCCGACGGCGGCGTCATCTTCCTCGACGAGGTGGCGGAAATGCCGCTGAGCACGCAGGCGCGCCTGTTGCGTGTGCTCGAAAACGGCGAATACCTGCGCGTGGGCGACGCCGAGGTGCGCCGCGCCAACGTGCGCGTGGTGGCTGCCACCAACCGCGACATGCTGCGCGAGGTGGAGAAAGGGAAATTCCGCGAAGACCTCTATTATCGCCTCTCCACCGTGCAGATCAACGTGCCGCCCCTGCGTGAGCGCGGCAACGACATCAAACTGCTCGCCCGCAAGTTCGCCCGCGACTTTGTGGAGAAAAATCGCACTGATGAAATCGTCTTTACCGACGACGCCTTCCGCAAGCTCGAGGGTTTCAGCTGGCCCGGCAACGTCCGCCAGCTCAAATCGGTGGTGGAACAGGTCGCCCTCTTCGAAGCCGGCAACACCATCGACGACGCCACCCTGCGCCAATACATGCCCCCGACCCCCGACACCGCCATGACGGTGCAGAGCGCCCCCACCTTCGACTACAACGCCGAGCGCAACAAACTCTTCAGCATACTCTTCTCGCTGCGCGACGAAATCGAAAGCCTCAAGCAACAAATCTCCGGCAACACCGACGTCGCCCCCGCCCATTTCAGCAACAACGTGGTGGAGTTGCAACGCCCCACCAATGCGCTCATCCCCTACGAGGAAAGCGAGCCCGCTGCCCCTGCCGAAGAACCGAACTACCAAACCATTGACGTGGAGGCAGTGCCGGTGAAATCGCTCGAAGAGACCGAGCGCGAATCCATCAAAAGCGCCCTGGAGCGCAACAACGGACGCCGCAAGCGCACCGCCGAGGAGCTCAAAATCTCGGAGCGCACGCTCTATCGCAAAATCAAACAATACGGATTAGACGAAAAAAAATAACCCCCCATGAAACGTCTGTTCGCCACCATCGCCCTGCTCGCCGCCGTCACCATTTGGCAGGCGTGCTCCATCAGCTATAAATTCAATGGCGCCGCCATCGACTACAACGTCTATCGCACCATCTCGTTCAGCGACTTTCCCATCCGCGCCGCGCTGGTCTATCCGCCTCTGCAGCAGCTGTTTGAGAACAAACTGATGGACATGATAGCGCAGCAAACGCGCCTGCAGGTGGTCGATAATTTCAACACCGACCTGCGTATGGAGGGCGAAATCACCACCTATAACCTCACCCCGCAAGCCGTCGGCGAAGACGCCTACGCCACGCAAACGCGCCTCACCATCGGCGTGCGCATCAAGTACATCAACAACCGCAACCCAGCGCTCAGCAAAGACCAAACTTTCAGCGCCTACCGCGACTTCGACAGCAACTCTCTGCTCACCGACGTGCAAGACGAGCTCTGCGAGCAAATCTGTACCGACCTCACAGACCTCATCTTCAACGCCACCCTCGGCGACTGGTAATCCCTTCAGCCTTAGGGTTGTTCGTTGTCGGGGGGAAGGGTGACGGATGGGTGGTTGGCGGTGATGCGGGCGAAGGCGGGGCAGTTGGCGCTGTGGTCGTTGACGATGCCGCACGACTGCAGGAACGCATAGATATTGACGGGTCCGACGAAGGTCATTCCTTGGCGGCGCAGGTCGGCGGCAATGCGTTGGCTTAAGCCGTTTTGCGTGGGGATGTGGCTCTCGGGATGCCCGTGGTAAACGATGGATTTCCCGTCGGTAAATTGCCAGAAATACCGGTCGAGCGACCCCAGGCGTTGCGCGACGCGCGCGTTTTGGATGATGGCACGCACTTTCCTCTCGGAACGTATCATGCCTTCGGTGTCGAGGATGCGCCGCACGTCGTCGTCGGTGAAGCGGGCAACGGCGTCGATGCGGAAGTTGTCGAAGCACGCGCGAAACACGTCCCTTCGGCGCAGGCACAGTTGCCAGCTGAGTCCGCATTGCAGCACCTCCATCGAGAGGTGCTCAAACAGTTGGTTGTCGTCGTGGCAGGGCGTTCCCCACTCGTTGTCGTGGTATGCCTGCTGCAGTTGGTCGCTCTTGAAGTAGTCGCAATAGCTAGCCATATCTTTTTTGTTTGGCACAAAACTAGCAATTTTTTTTGGGATAGGGTGGTTTTTGTGGTTCAACTTCTTTTTTGTAGGTGTTGAGCAAGGATGAGGAGGAACGCCGGAGGCGTTCACCTTAGCGAAGCGTTTACGAGCCCCAGGTTAGGAGCGAAGCGACGCACCTGGGGTAAAGTTGACAAGAAGCAATGGTACGTCGAAGACGTTCACCTCCAACGATAGCAAAAGTGAACCTCTTCGAGGTACCAACTCTACTTGCTATCCTACCCCAGGTGCGGTCTGCTCGCAGGCTCGCAGCCCTAACCTGGGGTTCGTAAACGCCGCTTCGCGGCTAAGGTGAACATCGAAGATGTTCTTTTTATGGAGGATTTTTGGGGGGTGGGGGAGAAAAAGGCATGGTATTTGCATTGTGTGATTGATGACGTATAACTAAAACGAAAAAAATGAGATTGACCAAACGACTGTGGATGGTGTGGGCGCTGATGGTGGCAATGCTGTTGCCGGCGCCGCTGATGGTAATGGGCGAAGGTGACGCGACCTCGCCGCTGACGCTGACTGCGCAGGCTCGCAGCAAGCGTTACAAAATCAAGAAGAAATCGAAGAAAAACACCATTCGCAAGGCGCGCAAGGGTGGCAAGAACAAAAAGTACACCCGCAAATCGCGCAAGCGCAACAAGAAGTACGAAAGCGGGCAGCGCGTGGTGCCGCAAATCTCGTCGTTCGTGACCGCTCCGCCGGCTAAGGCGGTGACGGGCAACGCGTTGCTGCGTGTGGACGTGCCGCGCGGCATGTCGAACACGCTCATCAATTACTATGCGATGGCGGTGAACTTCAACCCGTCGTACCGCATCCCCAACTGCGTGGCGTACGAGCTGACGTCAGCGACGGCGGCGATGACCGACGCGCCCGGGCACGAGAAGCGCAAAAACTACAACTACGCCCGCGACAACGGCGTGAAGGGATGCCCCGACCACTGGGAATACCGCGGCACGGGTTATTCGCGCGGTCACATGGCGCCGGCGATGGATATGCGGTGGAGTCCGCAGGCTATGCGCGAGTGCTTCTACATGACCAACATGTGCCCGCAGAACGAGAACCTGAACAACAACACATGGCGTATGCTCGAGGAGCGCATCCACCGTTGGGCGAAGCGCGACGGGCAACTCGTCATCTACACCGGCCCGATTATGAGCAGCCGCCCGAAAATGGTGGGCAAGGAGAACAAAAACATTGCGGTGCCGGATGCGTTCTTTAAGGTGGTGTACGCGCCGACGAAGAAGCGCGCCATTGCGTTTATCTACCCCAACGAGCCGTGCCGCGGCAGCTACCGCAACTATGCCGTCAGCGTGGCGGAGGTGGAGCGCCGCACGGGGCTGCGTTTCCCTGCCGCCCTGCCCCGCACACAAAGCAACCCCCAAGCCTGGGAGTGAATTTTAGTTAGGAGTTAGGAGTTAGGAGTTAGGAGTTAGGAGTTAGCACGCCTGGGAATAATCTCACGCAGATGAGGGTGTGACCTCGAAGAGGTCAAACAAAGGAAGCCCCACGTCATCCGAGCGCCAGCGAGGATGACGTGGGGTTGTCGTGTCCCCCGGTATCTCGACGTCGAAGACGTCGCACAAAAAAGACACTGATGGGTTGTGCGACCTCTCCGAGGTCGATTCCATTGGTCGGTTCGTTACCCCACGGCATCCTCGCAAGCTCGGATGACGTGGGGTTTTGCTACGCACCTCATCGGCTGCGCCTCAGCAATGGCTAAAGCTCCTTCGTCGCTTTGCATTGCGTTCGGCTTGCA
>Ga0065711_1004301_pt1 | contig 24143 bp, 14 predicted proteins | sample Hoacrofraction12_FD_59098 | JGI IMG/M metagenome (GOLD analysis project Ga0065711, IMG submission 59098) | Hoatzin crop microbial communities from Cojedes, Venezuela - Epithelial fraction 12 v2 (version 2) | ecosystem: Host-associated > Birds > Digestive system > Esophagus > Crop | place... | reverse complement strand
CGGGAAAAAAGGGGGTTTTTCCGTGGCATTGGAAAAAATGGAGCCTCTCTGTGCTTCAGAAGGGAGACTCCACAGGCGTCTGAGGGTGTTTCTGTGTGTGTCCTCCTCTACTCTCTTAACTAATCCCGGTACACCTGCAGGCGAGGGAAGCTCGTGTGTACACGATACCTGTGTGTAGATATGTATGTCAGGGATACATATAGAGAGAGACATGTACGTGGCCTTACTTTGCTGCTGGTTCCTGGGGACTTGTCTCTTTTTTGAGGTGAAATGGCTGCCTCAGCTGAAAAATATTAAGGGACAGGCAACCCATGTGCCTTGTCAGGATAGTGCCGTGAACTATCACGAGGGGCTTTACTCCTGCTGACACTCTGGGTATTTTTACGTTACCACAGTGTTGCTTGCCTGGAGGAGTCGTACTGGCCGCTGCCTGGCTGAACACTTACGGAATTGCTGGGCGGATTGCATTCTCTGAAGGGTTAAACGGCTCTCCCTTCCTGCTGAACAGCTAAGCGGGTTATATCCTGCACTTTAGGCTTGTTCTGAGTTGCAGCAGCGCTAAGCCATGGAGCAGAAGACCAGGTTTAGCGGAATGGGACTGTGTGGGAGGCGTTGTGATACCCTTCCTGGGATATTCCACCTTCCACCACTGTGCACACCAGCCAAGTGCAGGAGAAGTGTATGGTTAGGGTCACGGATGATTTCCTAGAGGCATGCAGACCCTGTCTGTGTTAGTATGTAAAAGCTGGTGTTCAGTCTAAGCTGCTTGTCCCAGGGCATCTGAACAGTCAGTGAAGAGAACAGTTACCTCCAACCAACTGTTCTGCCATCCTGTTTTCAGATAAGGACAGAGATCAGTTGGAATTTCAGCTGGCTTGGACTGTTGTTCTAATTGTAGCTGGTTCTGAAAATCAGGCTAAAAATAAGGAGTGGGGTTTCTGAAGTAATCAGTGCCATTCAAAAAATAAACCCTATGTTATTTTCGTGCATCATAAATTCTTCTGCTCTGCCTATAGGTTGTGCACCATGAGGAATCTTCCTCCTGTTCTGGCTAGGACACTCACTGCTGGGACCAGTGGCTCCTCAGTGCTTCCTGACATGTCTGAAGGTAAAAAAATTGGCAGTACTTTGTAAGATTTAGAAATGTTTCTAAGGAGTTTATTCTTTCAGGTGGTGGCCCTTCATGTGCTAATATGGTTTGGATAATGGACGTGCCCTTGACTGTTAGCTCATAGCGTAAGTGTTTAGGAAGTAGCAGAAAATCACTGTGTGTGTTTGGACATTGATGGCAACAAATACGCACAGTCGTTGAAGTTGCAGATTCAGGGGCTCGTCTGGTTCCTTAGTGTTCAAGACCGTGTCATTCTTTTCTGGAGGGACAACTGCTTCTCGGGCTGGCTGTAGGTAGAAAGTCAGTGTAACACAGACAGGTACTACGGCAACTGGAGAGAATGGCCAAGAAATGGAGGAACTGACTGGAAATAATATCTTACAGAACTTCTAATGTGTCAATGCCGTTAATTTTGTGAACTTAGAGAAATCTTTTAGTCAGATCGGCAGCATTGCCTTGTGAAGGCGCCCTTGTCAATAGAGCTTTGTGTTGAAAGATAGTTTTAGCACTCTAATAGTAGTAAACCATAATGTTCCTGTTTCAGAATCTTTGAAAAAAGTTTTCTTGCATTCTAGTCCCGTGTACTGAGAAAGGGGGAGGAGGAGAAGGTCTGGAGCTGGGTACAAAGAATTCCTTCATGGAGTTCTGCTTGTTTCTGAGATGATCTTTTTCCCTTTGTTCTCTATGTGGAAACCACAGATTATCCAGTAAAAATGAGGGCTATTCATTGTTAGAGAACTTTCTTTTCATTATTGTTAATAAATAGTAATTTGAGAGGTTAAAGGAGAGAAGCAAGGATACAGAACATTGCATACTTGCAAATATTACCCTGCTCTTTTATTTGGACATTTGATCATACCACCTAGGAGGCCAGTAAAAGTAGTGAAGCAGTAAGGCTGCCCTGGCCTTGCTTCTGATTGGTTTCCAAGGAATACTAGTATTTTTTGGACCATAGTAACTATAAATATTTGAGATTCTGTTCCAAAGTTGTAACATTTAAATGATAATCAAACTTTTGCTGATAGGTAAACTAGTTTCCCTTAATTTGGTATCCGTGCTACTTATTCTTACTAGCTTTTTCCATGCTTCCTCCTAACTTTGGGTCTCAGTTGTGAATGCGCTCACTTCTCCCAAAGGCTACACCAACTTTGGAAGTTTCCTCTGAGATAACTCTCATCCCACTTCCTGAAAAACGTTCCGGATATTCTTTCCAAAGTTAGTTTGTCAGCAGTACGTGGTAGCACCAAGTTTGAAAAACTGATTGGAATTACACTGCAGGCAGATACTACACAGAGTCAGTAGACAAAGGAACTGGGAAGCTGGCTTTGAAGGAGAGGACGAACTCGGTTGAACACACAAAGATATTGACTGCAAATCAGGCAAGGACAGGTTGCCTACAGTCGCTTACTAAAATTAAGGAACGTGTGCGTAAGTGGAGCTCAAGCAGGTAGAATAATCAGGTAACCCCTTAATAGATGTAAATTGCATTGTTTCTTTTAATTGTTAATCTAACCTGTATTTTCCACTCCACAGGACACTTACCCATTCATGTGAATAACGGTGTGTTGTGGTAATCTGTACATATTTTAATATTGGCTGTAACTCTAAACTTACTCAGCTAATGTTTTTTCCTTACTTCAGCATTCATGAAAAAATAAATGCTACTGCTCTGTCGGCTTGCTTAAAGCCTCTTTGCCTTCAGTGAATGGCTCTGGTCTTATTTGTGGATATACTGTTGTACTAGATCACTATCAGCACACTGTGTTGCTGGTAGCGTGCTGGATGACGTGTTTCTAAGAGGCTTGTGGGATACAAAATCTCCTACACAGCAACTCCTGCAGTACTTAGCTTCATTTTTAACACTTGAATCTGCATCTTTCACTGAAGTCCAGACCAAGCTTTATACCAAAACTGGTGGCAAAATACATCCTAGTGGTTTACCTGGACCTGGATGCAGCCTGGAGAGGCACCAGCACAAGGGGGCATGGATCTCATTGGGACAGATGAATGCAGTGACCTTGTCCAGCTGCCCTCGTGTCCTTCGTCGCAGCACTGTGCAAATAAACTCAGGCCCTGCTGCTCTGGCATTAATGAGGCATTGACCACAGTTTAGGAGATACTGTGAAACACACAATATGATAATGATGGGTAAACCTCATTTGCTGTAATTGCTTTGCACATTTAAGATGTTTGCCAAATAAGAGAAACAGTTTATGGATTTTTATGCTTAATTACTGTCTTAAATTTCTGTTGTAAGATAACTAACATATAGAAGAGCTGGGGGATTTTTCCCAGGGGAAAAAAAAGAGAAAGACTTTGTACTTATGGGCCTTTAAAATGGACTAGCTTTAGCGTGGCAGCATTTTAGAAACACTTTTACACTTTGTCCCTTTTATTGTTAAAATAAAAATTATGTGGTCTCAGTCTGGCAAATGTTTACTTTATGCCAAAAGCTGAAATCGGAAGTATTAAATGGGACTAACAGTTTATATACATGTTTGCAGGTTTGGACCCGAGATTTTTTTCAGAGCTTTTTACTTCTTCAGAGTTGAAAAGGAAGATGAACTTAGCTTAAACAAAGAGAAACTGCTCTTTATTTTTCATCCCAGCACAGTCTGCACACTTATGGAAAACTGAGGTTTTGTGTTCTAGGAGCTGTAACAGTGTTTCTGCTAACACTGTATGGATCAAATGCATGCTATGGCAGCTTCACATGTGGAGTTTGAGTAACAGGAAAGTAGTACCTATTCTGTAAACAAGCCTGCTGCTTCTTAAATAAAAAAGAATCAGACCTTCTTCCCTTAAAAAAAAATAATCAAGTCTAAGATCAATCAGTTTCTGTCATTGAAAATATTTTTGTTCTTAGAATTAGTAGTGGAACTCTTCTAATTTCAAAATATGTTTTCAGCCCAATCTCCTAAAGAAAGGAGGCCTAAGCAATCTATTTTGTCTTTGTCTGCCTATCTTCTTGTCCCCCTCTTCTTCCAGAACCTTTTGTTCCTTGATGTCAGCCAAAATAGACCAGCACAAGTCTCAAAGAGAAACGCATTTCCACAAGCTTTGTGAAAGCTGGCTTCCGAATCAGAGGTTCGTCAGGGTGCCAGAGCTAGTGTTGGGGTCAGCCACGGACCGTGGTGCTTGCTGGCAGCTGGCGAGGGGCTGGGATCTGTGTGCTGCCCTCGAGTAGCTCCCAGCTAGCGACAGCTCGTGCTGGTGCTTGTCTAGAGGGCAGGCGAAACAGAAGCAGGCTGGGAGCACAGGGATAGGAGCTGAGGGTGTTGCAGGGGAAGGAACGAGAAGGGGGAGGTTGGGGGTATTGTGGTGGTGGAGGTGGGGGGGACTTGGGCAGGAAAGCAGCAGAAACTGAAGTGACTCTGTGGGAAGGAGGAGGAGGAGGGCAGAGCTGGGTGGATGTGGCTGAGAGGGGTATGTGATTTAAATACCTAGGAAATCAGGCTCTACTTGCTCTGGGGTTCGCAGGACAGCTTGTTCATATCTGTGAGTACTCTGACCAGGCATTTAGTTTGGAACGTGCCAAGCCTGATGATATCTAATAACCTAAAAGTACAAAGGATCAACTTGTGAGTCACTCTTTCTGTTCCACCATAAAATTTGGGTATTTTTGGTAGCCCTTCCTTGGTCTGTCCCTAATGTTTTTGTCCTAATATTTCAACCCCCTTGTACAAAAATCTTTGTAAATAAGCGAGGAATCCCTACTATGCAATTCTTAATTTCTGTTCTGAGCTTGTGAATTGTTGCTGCTTGTTTCCAAATATCATACATTCACCTGCCTAACAGTGATGGAATAGTTTGGTAGATTTGGTGGGACCTTAGCACTCTTAGTAGCCTCATTGGAGGGAAGAGTAGAAAAACTGCTTATGCAGATTATTCTTGAAATTTAGGAAGAACTTGTGCAGAGCTACTAGTTGGGGCTCTTCGGCCTGGAGAAGAGTAGGCTGCGGGGTGACCTTATTGCAGCCTTCTAGTACCTGAAGGGAGCCTACGGGAAGGATGGAGAGGGCACAAGGATGTGTAGTGATAGGACAAGGGGGAATGGCTGTAAACTAAAAGAGGGCAGATTTAGATTAGATATTAGGAAGAAATTATTCCCCATGAGGGTGGTGAAACACTGGAACAGGTTGCCCAGAGAAGCTGTAGCTGCCCCCTCCCTGCCAGTGTTCAGGGCCAGGCCGGATGGAGCTCTGAGCAACCTGGTCTAGTGGAAGGTGTCCCTGTTCATGGCAGGGGGGTTGGAACCAGATGATCTTTAAGGTCCCTTCCAACCCAAACCATTCTATGATTCTATGATTCTACTGTTAACTCTGATAGTACAAACAGCGCCAGAATCAATTTTACAGGCCTGTCTTCAGTGTCTTAACAGTGTGTTCTTTGAAGCTGCTAGAAATTTAGGCTATGAGACGCTGCTGGCAACCGCCAGCAGTCTGGTGACATTACCTGCCTTCATGGGTGGGATTATTTAAATAGTACTCTTCTCCTTCCCTGTTTCCCAGCTGCACTGTTCCTTTTTATGTTCTTTTATGACTTTCTGATTTGTGTTATCTCCACAGTTTGTTTTTGTTTAGGCTAAAATATTTTCACATCAAAATGCCTCAGTCTGATCTTGATCCACTGTCTCAGCTATTAATTAATGAAACTGCAGGTGTTTGATTGCGTTAACAAACATTCTTTGTTGGCTGTACACAAGAAGCTACGGAATCATGTTACTCAACCCATTATTATGATATGCCTACTAACAGCGTTAGTGAATTTGGCCAAACTTTTGTTTCTGGGCTGCCCTTTGCATGAATTTGCTTAACTTTCCTGTTCTGGGATGAGGGTTGTGCCTTTTAGCACCAGGCAACCTCACGTTCATCACTTGCACAACTAAGCTTGATTTGCTTTGATTTTTTTTTTTTTTTCAGTGCGGAGCAGATTGAGGGATATAGTGGGAGCATCTACCAACTGGAGGTACAGTGTACATTAAATGTATTTTACTTGATTTGTGAAACCCAGGTAGCGCTCAGGGTTGTGGTAGTGGAAGTTAACAATGTTAAAAAAGATCCAGCTAAAAAGTAATGCAAACAAGGTTTCTGAATTGTTACGTTGTGGATCACAGACTTCTGAGATTTCTCTGGCAGAAGATCGTTAGCACAAAAGGAAGGAAATATGTGGTCTCGATGCTTACAGGATTCTCCCATCAGCTTTGAATCCGATGGAAGTTTAAGAGCTGCAGGGTCTGGCTGGAAATGTTATGTTGCTGTTACCTCCTGAGTTATCTGTAGATGGATTACCCACAGGGTGGGTTTATCCTGCACTGGATTCAGAGGCAGCTGAGCTGGTTCAGTATGAAGCAGGCTGCATTACAAATGGCCTGGCAGCACCCACGTCACAGGAAAACTGTCAGCTCGGTGTCAGGGTCTCCTTAATCAGGAGCATCTCGGACATTTCTTTTCCCTGCTGTAACTTAATTTTAGATTAATTTACATATAATTTAATGATGTTTTTGCTTTATTCTCGTTACCTTCCTCCCTCTCCATTATGTTGAATAAGCCAGAGTTGACTGTAATCCTCTACTGTTAACAGTTTTGAAAAAGTCAGTATAGCAGTCTAGGGGAATTACATATTGTAGTTTGGTTGGTCCCATATTTATTGTATTGATTGTTAATTTTCGTATGGCTGTGTTTGCTGCTCTCTTCTTTCACGCTTTGTGCACTCATAGGGGAACGAAGAGAGGCTTGCCTGGGTGGAGTGTCTGATGTGTTTGGGCCTTCTGACTAGGTTTGTCTAAAGAGGATTATAGGCACGCTAACGAGAATGCCTGAATCTGGGAAGCTGTTTTTTGCTTAGTAAGACTAGTATGTAAGCATGAGGGGGCTTGAAATTTTTGGTAGGTCAGCTGAAAAGGGCTCTAGAAGTTGATTTTTAAAAAAGTCTTTCCTGCAGCCAGGAGTGGCTGGGGAGGAACCATGCTGTATGGAAATACCATCTGAGGATTGAGATTTTAGAGGGCTCTGGTCAAATCTGATCTTCAGTCCGTTTCTTCCCCCCCACTGCTCCCACCCTGGATGAGAGCAGAGTGAAGCCAGGATCACCACAGCAGTGTTTTTCTTAGATAGGTACGTCTCTTGCGCTGTGTAAAATACAGGAGAAGTGGTTTGCAGAGTACCGTGTGCTTCAACTGCCATGAAGAAGCAAAGCCGGGGAGCCCATAGCTGGGAGTGCTTGAGAATGACGGGTTTAATACCCATGTGAAGGACGTGGATCATGTAGCCTTTGACATCCCAATTTTAAAATGGAGTGGCAAAGAGTTGATACGCATGCAAACTGAACAGCCAGTGCTTTAATTGAGTTAGACCACAGAATGACCAAAGAGGACAAACCTAAGAGAATAGCTTGATAGGGGTCTTGAAATGGGAGCTAGGGAAGGACTGATGCACGCATGTCTGGATTGCTGGGAGAGGGGAGGGACGCATGTTGGAGGAATGCCTTTGGCTGTTAATTTTGCTAAAAGGAAACTTTCGTTCATGATCTCTCTTATAAAGGCCAGAGGCATTTTGTATTAGAAATATTTTGCTTATATATTTATTCTGGTTTTGTACCTAAATTGTAATTAAAACTATTGATCTGGTCATTGCTAATTGTAGTCTAGACAGAGTTATGGCCATTTCAGAAATAAATAATGTCACTTCTCAGGATGTTTAGGGCAGGTATACTTAGATGCAGTATTGTTACTGTATGACTGGTATTGCACTGTGTAACAGTGTTTATCTGTTGAAAAATGTTACTGCCTTGAGCCTAGTATTTCCGTGTATCGAAGAGTACATTCTGAAGCTGAAGTCAACAAGAGTTCTGCTGCTGACATCAGAGGTGCCAGGCTGGGACTGGTGAAAACAGAATATAGTTGAATTTTTATTGTTTGATTTCTGTGTGTTTGTAGATAAATTTCTGATTTACTCTCGTGATGAATTTCTCTTAAACCTTTCCCTGAAAGACCTTGGAAACAAATCTTTTAAAAACCATGAAGGTGCATCATCTTGGACATTGCATCTTTCCTTAGTTATCTAGTATGTTCTGTTTCTATGCAGTGGCAAAACTTCAAACAATAACCCTCTGGAGAAGGTTGTTATCTTTCTGTTTTCTCTGAACTCAGCAGTAGTAATGCTGCCCAGATGAGGTAAACCATATTTCATATTTAAACAAACAAACAAAACACTAATTGAATTTTTCTGCTAGACTTTTACTCTCTTTGATCATGGATTATTCATATTTCCCCTAAAATTATTAAACAGATAAGAGGGAATAAAAATATGTTTAAGTGTGACCGCTTTGTACCTCTCATCTCCCAAAAATAAAACTCAGGCCAAAAAAGTCTTCGTCTTAAATGGCTAATACCCAGGATTCATCCAAAGTCAAAACTTAAAACAAATTTTCTTTTTGGTGAAAAGGTTCTTTCTGTTGTTTTCTTCCTTTTTTTTTTTTTTAAATTGGTTTTGTTAAACACAGTATCACCCAGATCTCAGCAATGTAGCATGCAGTAATGGATGAATGGCACATATCCACAAGTTTAGAATTAAGTCTGGTTACTTAGTGTTTTATGCCTCCTCTTGCTCTATGAAATGGATTCATAGTTTTGCATACTTTTTGCCTTTATATTAAACTGTTGCATGTTCAACCTTTAGGTTTTTAATGCTTTGTTATTGATTCTAGGGATGTTATGAAATACTTGCTTTGGTCAGTCAGGTTGCGCTTTTAAGGGGAGGGAACTTTGAAGGAAGAGGTAAGAGCAAATGTTGGGCAAGGTTGTTCTATCTTGGTGACGCTTGTGCAAGGAACCAACGTGGTAGATCAGGAAAAAAAAAAAGTGACAATAAGTTGGCCCCTACTCCCTTGTGAGAGTTGGAACCTCTCTGAGTTGGTGGTGCTGGAAAAGCAGCTCTGAAGGGGTACTGCTTCCTTTTGTTTCTTTCCATAACTTTCCTGTATAGTTGTAAGACAACTGGGTAGGAAGAGGGAGGGAAATAGATTAATTTTCCCTTTCTTTTAGTTTGCTAATCTAGTGTTATGCTGTATGGACGGATGCTGTAAAGGGAGAAGTCGCCTGTGGATGATAACAAGTCTTAGCTGATTAGTTCTCTCTATTGTCGTTACTAACCAGCACTATACGTCTGCTTTACTTCTTGGGAGAGATTGCAAGTTGACAGTCAGTCCTTTAAAACTGGCACTGTAGGAAGAGTTGTGATACAGTATTTATGGAAGACATAAACACGCACAAAACCTCATACGTTAAATTATATCTGATTTGTTCTTGTCAAGGGGAACCATCTTGGTAGCAGTCAGATAAATTTTGTTCATCTCTTTAGTGCGAAGTATGTGCTTGCCACACGTACACAAAATTATTTAAAACTTTTCTGCAGTAGTCTTGCTTAGCGTGTCTGATTATGTGCATTTCACTTTCTTTTCAAGGCACGCTTACTGTGTCTTTCTGTTTTTACTACGGTTTTTTTTTTCATTTTAATCATCTTCAGCATGACATCTTGTAGCTAGGGTTGCAGTTCTGCTGTCATGCTCCAGATGGAGTGTTTTTTTTTTTCTTACCAGGGATCACTTGAAAGCAATGCAAGAAAGAAAAGCTCTGCATACTTTGCTGGCAAAACAGCAGGAAGATCTCCCTCCTAGGAGAATGAAAGATAGCTACTTGGAAGTTATTCTGCCTCTAGGAAGTCAACCTGAAATAAGAGAAAAGTATCTGAATGTGCACAACAGTGTAAGGTAACAAAGCAACTGTGTAACACATATAGGAAGGTGTTAACTTTCATTTGCTGTGGTGTCGGTAGTTAATTGTCAAACCCCTGTGTATCTTACAGGTTTGGAAGGATACTTGAAGATCTTGACAGTTTAGGAGGTATGTATCTATGTTCTTGTGAAGAATGCACAGGTAGTGCAGACAAAGTGAGTCTGAGTACTGTTGAGTGCTGTTTGGCATGATATAGCGTGACCTCAGAGAGGGAATCACAACAATGCACTGTCTCGAAGGGGAAGAAAAGTAGAAAAGATACTGATGCTGATAGAGAAAGAAGGATGATAACAGACAGAAGCAAAGTTGCTTAGCTTCAGCTTCTTGGCTCTGCCAATTTTTGTAAAGGACCGGCTACAAGAATAATTTACTGAGAAATGATCCTAGGTTATGAATCTGCATTGAGTGTTAAATCAGAAGAAATGTGCAGAGCACGCTATTTTAAATTAAACCACATGATTTTTCTCTTAAACACTCCCCAGACAACCCACAAAACCCAACAGACGGTGAAGGGGCAAATACTTGAATCTTCCCTTTGGGGAGGAGAGAGTATAAGCTGGAAAGAACAGAATGTATCCATTGAGAAAAAATGAAAACCACTCGATACAGATTCTTGGGTTCTGTCTCCAAATTCGTGTAAAGGGTGGAAACAACTCAGTTGTTTCATGAGTTAGCTTTCTTAATTTTTTTTTTTCCTTTTCATTTAGTTGTGGTCTTTAGAAGTTCAAGAGCTCTGACTTTTGTTTTGCAGCTAAACTAAGTGCTAGGTTGTTAATGCAAGTTGGAGATGCTTTTCTCTTAAAATGTCACCGGGTGACTTCCTTCTTCATCAAAGTTCTGTAGCTGGTTGGGACCATTTTGATGGAGGTTTTTGACAAAGAATAATTAAGGGGAAGTTCTGAATGGAATAGGCTTTTTGGCAGAAAAGAAAGACCTCCTATGGGTCCAGATGGGCAAAATCGAGAGAGAAACAAGTGAGTGCGTGTTACCTGTCTGTCAAGGGCAGACAAAACAGATGATTTATATTTCTTTCTGGGATGTGGAAGATACTGTCTGCAGTATCTGTCCTGAATTAGAAAAGGAGAATTGAAACTATTGGTTGCTCTCGGTTGGCAGATGAAAGGAACTTGTTTTTCATTCTGTGCCTTGCTTATTTTCCCTGGAAATCTGTGAAGATCTTGGATTTCCTGTTGCAGCACAGAATGTCTTTGCCCTGTTCGTAATCATGATAGGCTTCAGTCACTTCCACTGGGGATGTATTGTTTTGCGTTTATTAAGTTTCCATCACAGCTACACAATATTCAGGATGGTAGTTAGCAATTTTTGCAGGAAAATGTAGCATTTCGTCCTCCCCCCAGTACATTCTGTGATCTCGGCAAATGTACTGCGTAAAGGTCTGATCGACTTTCAGATTTCATCTTCGGCAATAGGATTCTGAAAAATTGCATTCAGACCCGTACTGATCATATTGATGGCATGAGTTGATAGGCATAATGGTTTTTAGAATTGTGACTTCAGTAATTTCAGGGGGAAAAAAAATCTTAGATTACCTGGAAGGACAGAGATCTTCCTTTTATCTCATGAAGTACAAACTTTTTATTTTGGAAATCTGTGTTGAGTGAAAATCATCTAAGTACTAGAAGAAAAATTCTTTGCAGTCTTGTATTTCTTTGAGGAGTCTGTTTACTTGGATGTACTCTTGTGAGCAGAGCTAATGAATTTAAGTAGTGGTTTGGCTAATAGTAATTACAGTGTGATTAATACCTCTGACTATGCTTTCATGCCTGTAAGGCACAGTTTATCTAATCTGCACCTCTTTAAAGGAATCGGTGTTAGAAAATAAGTCCCCACATAGCATGTATCCTTGGACAACCTGCCTGAAATCAAAATAGACGTTGGGAAGGATCTGAGATGGTGAGGTGCAGGGGTAAAGGGAACAGATTAAGTAGGATTGGAAGTAGAGGGGTAACGGGTTGATTTAAAGTGCTCAGCTAAATTTCTCTTTGTAGTAAGTAAACATAGCTGAGACAGCTGCTGAATCACTGTTTTTTTTACAGCAGTCCTGTGAGTTCCATAAATGAAAATGTGGAAGTCGTGTGCACTCCTCCAATATGATACTTTAGTTTTGCAGGTACTTCCGATGCTTCACTAAGATGGCTTTGATCTGCTCCACTAAAGTTTTCATTAAAGTATAGGAGAACTGAGAGCTGACTCCCATTTTTGGTCTCTCCGCAGTCCTTATTTGCTACACTCACACCAAGCAGGAAATGCAGCCAAGGTCTCCCTTATCGATAGTTACAGCTCTGGTGGATAAAATCAGTAAGTGGCAATTCGATCAGTAGAAATGGTTTCATCTGTTTGTCTTACTCTTTCAGCAGCTACTGCCTTCCCGTGGTTGTTACTGGGGATGTCTTCTTCCCTCTCCTATTTTGTTCACTTCATCTTGTTTTGACTTTGAACTCTGATTACTGTGGCTTTTGTTGAAGGGAGAAGGGAAGAGGGTTTTGTAGATGCTTTTCAGCATTTCATATTTCCCTTCCTTTCAAAATACGGCTTTCATGCTTCCTGCACTTCTGTGTTTGGTTTTATTTTGGCACGTGAGTTTCTTAGCTTCATTGTTGAGCAGTGTTTATTCTGGTGGAGGTGGACCTTGCTTGTGCCACGTGTTCTGCGGAACACCTCTGCGGGTCTGCCGTCCGTCTGACACTTGTATGCCTACTTCCTCCTCCTGTTCTGGCTTTAGAAGTCTGGTAAGGCAGAAACTGTAGTCTGGCAGCGTGGTCCCGTGCAACAGCTGTCTTTTCTGTGTTGTCTTCGTGTGTGTGGCCACTTAGAGAAACCAGTCTTTCTAATATTAGATGTCTCTAGTAACCTCTGATGTTTGTCTTATAGATTTGTGCAAGAAGGTTATACATCCAGACTGTGACATCAAATTCACTGGCAATGTTTCTTGGGTTGGGAGGACCTCAATGGAAGTGAAGATGCACATGCTGCAGGTTAGTTCCTGTGCCTTCTCTCCATCCTACAACAGTTATGACATGTGTCAGGGTGAATTATGGATGATGACGTTAGCAGTCTGAATTATATTTTCTGGAAATAACTGTTTTTGAAGGGCTTGAAGCAGCCCTTGTGTTTCAGGACCAAGACGAGTTCAGCAGTGTAGGTGCAGCAAGATACTCTGTTGCTAATCTGTCTGTCAAGACCTGCATTTTTCATAATCAACGTTTTGTAACTAAACTGGAACACAGAACTCCTACAGAAAAAATAGGTGGCTGTGCTTTGCAATTTCTTAAAGAAATTTCTCCCTACTTTTGAAAAACTTTATTTTCCTTACATGTATGCATTTTCTAGATTTGTAAATTTTAATATTGGTATTCAGATTCAGTATTAAATTGTATCTCGTGTTCATCTTATCTATTGTGTAGCATAATTATTGTAGTAAGTTATTAAATACTAAATAATAGAAAATAAATTAAATGGAGGGTGTAACCAGGCTACACTGTGTAGAAAGCAGAAGGAATATTAATAATTAAATTAAAAATTCCTTAACATTTCTGTTGAATATTTACTGTCATTTGATTAGTTAACTGAAGCATTAATTCAGTAATTAAATGATTTAGAGTAACAAAGGTATGCTGTGAACACCTGAGTGGTATTAGTGGCTATAATTCAGATAAACAGGTAAATATTTTTTGATTCGGTTTGGCTCCTTAGGTAAAATCTGTGATGTAGACATGTAGAGGACAATGTTACACCTTTGTTGTCTGAACTCCTCCCAGTGCTGGCACTGGCAGCAATTTGGTTTTGACAAGAAATTGTTGTTTTGGTATTTCTCAGAATAAAGGGTGAATGGGTCTTTTCACAATGCCTGTATTGATTTCCTCCCGCTCCCCGCCCCCCCCAAGCTGAGATTAGTGGTTAATAAGCATTCCCTGCTTACTGTGTACACTGCAGAATTCCTGAGTTTTAATTTGTATTTCCTCCGATTGTGAGACAACTTGGAAGGAATGACAGAAAGTGAAAGTAAACAATGTCAACAGTGTGATCACATAGTCAATGTCAACTGAATATCTTGCTACGCACATTTACAATTTTAAAGTTTACAAATGTAATTGTTTCCTGTCTCTCTTAGCTCCATGACGGTGATTACAGCCCTGTGTTAGATGCAACCTTTGTCATGGTGGCCCGGGATCCTGAAAATAAACGGTAATTTGTAGGACAGGAGAATAGTCTTCAGACTCCTGCTATGTTGACGACAGCAAACATGGGAGCTTGCTATGTATGTGCAGAAACCATGTAGTGTAGGTGATAAATAAATCACTTCGTTCTTGTTTTCTGCTGGCAAGTGTTACCTTCCTGTGGCAAGCTTCAGAGCACTGATTATTCAGCAGTCAGGTGATACGGGGAATTGCTGTTGGTCTTGGATCTGATTTTCCCTGTGTTTGAACGACTGGCCTGATGAACATAGAAGTGAATGACTTGGCTAGAAACCCACCTGCATTCTACAGTAGTTGTTAGAATTAGTTGCTTTCTTGCCCTAAAAGAATGACAAGTTTGAGTCTCAATGGTTAAATAGCCTTTCGGTGAATAATACCATTAATTCCCTGATAGACATATGATAAGTATCATTAGAAAAACTCAGTCTAAAGCTTGGTTAAGTAGGTAACGTGGAATCGATGAGTGTTCTCACAGAACTAAAACAAAATTAACTTTCTTATTTTTCTGATTTCCCTCTCTCTGTAACTCCTTAGTCCTTAAACTAACAGGCTGCTCAGTTTCAGTTTTAGTTTATGTGACTCCAGTACTAGAAGAAAACGGTTGTATTTCTTGCCTCTTTGTTGTATAGCCTGCAAAAATGATAATTTTCTAACTAGTTTAAATAGTTGCCTGTATTTATTGAAGAGGGATATGTTTAGTGAAGCAGTTTTGCTTGACATAGTTATTTAGTCCTGATAAGTATTGTAAGTAGTTATTAGGTTGGTTTGCTTCAGATTTGTAAGATATTTTTAGAACCTGTTAACATACTATACATTTAAATATATATATACACACATTTATATTTAAGGTTCCCATTTTAAGGACTTACTTTGCCAAAGAATTACATCAAATCTCATGTAATTGTATGCTAGCAGATTGACTCAGGACAAGCCTACATGGACTTGTGCAGACGGATGAAAACTTCAGTGGTTGTTCCTCAAGCCAGCTGGCCCCAAGCCAGCTGTGTTTTGGAAGCATTCTGTCCATATAAGCAGGGTATTTGTTCCGTGTGAGGTAAAAATGTTTCAGAGAGGTACAGGGTATGTTCAGTTGGTTATAGTGCTGCAGAAAGATGGTGGTGTGGCTTCTGGACCGTAGTAGACTTGCATCACAGCAGCTTGGGGCTTGTGCTTTAGCAAACCAGGAGACAGGAGCTTGTTCCGAGTGAAAAGGTCCTCCCTGCATGCCTCGTCACCAGCCCAAGTAAAGGCTTGAGGTAGAGGTGAACTGTTCAGCAAAAATAATAGCTGGAAATTATAGGGAAGAATGGCTCTTGAAAATAAGCACATGCCTTGCCTTGTGGAAAGAAATAATTAAATGTTATATAATTAGGTTAAACTTATTTGTGCAGTAAAGTAAATGTACAAATTTGTACTCAAGGCAGCCTCACATACCATCTTCTTTGATAAGTAGTACGTGTGGTAAACAGCTTTTGGCTATTGATAAGGTCGGCATGGGAACGTGTAAATTAGAAACTGTGTAACTGTGCTCTTTCTGTTCTAGAAGGAATGATACCGTTCAAGTTTTGTGTATGTTTTAGACTATTCTAGATCATCACATCTTTGTTCACTGAGTTCCTAAGCAGCTTTCTGCTTGAATAACCTGCATTATAATCTATGAGTACAGTTTCAGCTCTTTAAGTAGCATAGACACATTGCTTACTCTTTTTCAATTGCACTAGATCGTGGTTGGGTCACTTAGCTGCCTCTTGAGTTAAAGCCAATATGATGTTCTCTTGGCAGCTGCCCCATAACCTGCCGTGTGTGGCTTTTCATCTTGTGGTGTGTATGTAAGCAAACATGGAAGACTGTTATAATGTAATCACAGGAGAAATTCTTATAATGTTTGTAACTTAAACAAAATTCCTGTCCGTAGGCCAGCATTTGTTAATCCACTCGTTCCTGAGACCCCCGAGGAAGAAGAAATCTTCAAGCAAGGGGAATGTATGTCATACTTCCTGGTAGTACGCACATCTGCCTCGGGTTCAACTTAGTAGCTAGAAGGAAGTAGACTTCAGAAGTTCTGCTACTTAGAAATGCTCCTGATTTGTTTAAAATCTGATTTTTGTTGTGTCTCATGTGTGTCAGTAGTGTAAGAGAATTTAAAAGCCTNCTGTCATGTTCTTGGAAACGTTTTGGCCAAACTGACAGACAAGGGCGCTCCTGATGCACTCTGCACCGCTCCTAGGCTTCTCTGTTTCCAGGGTGCTCACCTTGCTTCAGACCTGAGGGCAGCACATGCTTTCCGAATGCCCTGGCTGATTGATTTCCCCTCTGGTGGGTCTGCTGGGTGTGTCACAGCTCCTTACCTGTCTGCGTGCCCATGGTCCTTGTGGAAAGAAACTCGAAAAAAGAAAGGGTGAAAGCAGGAGGAGGAGTGCGTAGCTCCATCTTCTTTTGTTTCAAGCTGGAATTTTAAAGCAGAGAATTAGAGAAACATTAAAGATTGAATAAACTCAACAGAAGATCTTTTAAGCTAGAATTTCAATCATTGTGGCCTATGGTAATGAGTTCTGTCATAAATTTGCATTCTTGTACCATTGGCGAAACCTGAAGAAGGTGGTTTTGTTCAGTAGGGTTTCTTGTTCGGTATGTTTTTCTGTTCTTTGAGGGGAGTACTTAGGTTTTCTGTGAGAGAGGTGGGTGGGTATCATAGTGTATTTATAAAATGTCCTCATCACATTGGTGAGGTAACAGTGAACTTCTGCCTTATTTTTTCTTTGTTGCAGTCAGTTCTAAAAGCCACATTTCTGTTTGAATCTATGGGACTGTGAAGTTACAGCTTTTAACTTACAGGGGGGGAAAAAGAAAAAAGGAAAGAGATGGCTGATTCTGGGTTAAAATCTCCAGAGCCGAGCCAAATGTGTAGGTTTCTTTTTTTTCTTTGAACTCTAATATGGTTTGTTTTTTTTTTTTAAACGTTTAGTGAACAAGTTGAAAAGGATTGATTTCAGCACTGCCTCCTTACTGAAAATGGCTCCCACTGCTGAGGAAAGAAACGTTATTCATGACATATTCCTTAATACATTGGACACAAGGCAAGAAGGGGAGGGGTGGAGTAGAACTGGAGTCTTATGACAGGGAAAAGTAATGTGTGTTTTGAGTGGCTGCTCATAAGAGGGTCATCTGAAATACACGCACACATTTTGTTTTCCCATTTTGTGATTTAAACTCTGGGGTGTTTTATTTGAAGCACAGGTACAAAATTTAATATGACATCTACACCTCTTAAAAAAGTCTTCTGTCATTCAAGAGTGTTACCTGTGGTGAAAGTGACAGTACAGACAGCTTTGGAGCAAGCTGTTATAAAAAATGTTGAGGAAAAGGTTAATGATGTTTAGCCAGATAAGGGAATGGAATGGTTTTGCAGCCATGTGACTTGCACAATCTGAGAGTTTTCTGCCATGATATATAGGAAAAAAAACTGTGAGGGCAGGAATTGGACTTATTTTGACCATGTAACCTTGCAATGTGTTTCAAATATCTGACAACATTATTTGAGGGAGACTAGTGCTGGCGTACTTCTCTTATACTTGAGATTTGTGCAAAATTGTCCAGTGCCAATGGTGATCAAACAATGCCTAATGACGTTAGTGCAGTGTTGTATTCGTGGAGGATTTATAATTTCTTTAACTTACTAACATTATACAATTGTTATTTTCAAAGCTGTTTACCGAAGTGAGACATGGCTTCCCTTAAAATTAGCGGATGTGTTTTGTACACCTTCGGTCTGGATTTGAAAACCTCAAACCGTCTGCATGTTTGATGTTGAGTTACTCTGTTAGCCCACCGTGTGCTTTTAATTCATAATATGACTTGAAAAACAGAGTAAGGCTTTTCTGGCAAAGCGTGTGCTTTGTATTGGTGACTTATCTTTTCTTTCACGTGTCTTTCTTGAGTTTGTTCATTCACATAAGCTTGAACATTAGCAGAAGTTTGTGAAAGATCAGGAGTGTAGGCTGCTTATATGAGAAATCAAAGGATCACTTTAGATAAGGCTTCAAGGTCAGTTGAAACAGCTTTTAGTGATAGCATTTCTATTTTTTTGGTTTGGTTTTTTTTGGGTTTTTTTGTGTGTGTGTCTGCATTTGCTATTTGTCCATTTTTGTCTTGCTGAATTCTACTAATGTGAGCTATAAAGTTTATTGTCTCTTCCAAAGGACAGTAAGTTTCCGGAGTCGTAAATTACCACCCAATTCAGTGTGGATGGAAGATGCAAAGCTGAAAGGCCTACAGATTTGCCATCCTCAGGTATTTAAAAAATATGAATGAATTACAGAAACAGTTACGTATGAATTTTCTTGTAAGACTAGTCAATCCATTATTTTGTTTTGATTCTGCCGTCCTTGCAATGTATTTAGATCTTAGTTTCATTTGCTTTTTTTCTATTAGCTGTACGGATTGCCACCGCAAAATAGAAGATTTTTAATTACCTTGTTTTCTTACCAGGCTATTCATTTTGTGTAAAGAAATTCCTTTGCAAAGTGTTTAAGTTGGGCTTCTGGTTGCTGACACAATTTTGAGTTTTTATCTGATGTGGTCAAATGAGTCGAATGAGCTCCTATTAAGTAAAATTGCCTCAGCCATTTGGACTCCTGCATGTATATTTCAGTAGTGCTTTTTATACATTCAGATGCTGGGAATCCTGTTAAATACTGTGAACTGAAGAGCAGACTTCAACACAATGCTTTGAAAAGAGTATATGTAATATAGCTTTTTGTTTCTGTGTACAGGAACGGAACATCTTCAATAGGATCTTTGGGGGTTTTCTCATGAGAAAGGCGTTTGAACTGGGATGGGCAACGGCTTGCAGCTACGGGTGAGCTGTAGACCTGTGGTATTGATATAATCCAGAGCGCTGTGCACATATACACCGGTCGGGAAGCCAAGCGAACCAACCTAATGACAATCTGAGTAGAAAAGACCTAGGTGTCTAGTAGAATCTTGTGCTATTAGTGCATAGCACCATTTTACGTAGAGCATCAGTTGTATTTATGAAAAGATTTGCATCTTGCTCCTTGGAGCTTGGTTTTTAAGCATTACTTGTCGAGACAGGAAATATATCCTTATTCTGTTTTCTTTTATCTTGCCAAGCTATGGAGATTGACTTTTGAAGATAGGTTTTCTTTCTAACCGTGTAAAACAGACATTCTATGAAATAAATATTACATCTTTTCATTCTGTACACAAGAGGAATGGTTTCTGCACCTCTTCTAGTAGCTGCTTGTGCTTAGAAAGTGTGGCTGAGGTCATCACCCAGCAAAGATCTATGCATAAGTTTAATGGAACACGCATAGTCTGATAGAAGGTCAAGTGTGGTGTTGTCAGTGCTTGGAAAACTGAGGCCTAAGCAATGACGGCATGAAGATTGCCTAGCAATTGTAAGTTATGAGATACAATAATGGTGCATCCTTAGAGAGTGTGTATTTTCATGTGAGAGATTTCCTCCAGTTATTTTTGTCTTGGGTGATGATGTAATTCTTTAGCACTTCCTATGGCCTGTGTTTATGAGAGATCTATTTTCTAGTAACCCTTTATTAAAATGTTGACTATGAAATATATTAAATTTCTCCAAGCACCCTTGTTATTCTTGAGATGAAATTTCTCTTTTTCTTGCTCAGGGGTTCCAGACCTTTTATTGTATCTGTTGACGATATCATGTTTCAGAGGCCAGTTGAGGTTGGATCCTTATTACTGCTTTCTGGACAGGTAGGAGTTGATTTCTTTCCGAAAAGGAGAAAAACTTGTCTTTGCTGTAGTCACTGTTAATCGCTAATAATGAGCAGTGCATTATGAGACCGTGTGACTTTTCTTGTTAAACAGTGCAATGAAGTCTGTTACAGTTTTTCAGCGCCACTGATAAATGACAAACTATAACTCTTCTCTTAACTGTGTAGGTCTGCTACACAGAAAAAAACTACATCCAGGTTCGAGTACACAGTGAGGTTTATGACGCAGATACCAGGGAGCACCAGACAACCAATATCTTCCATTTTACGTTTATGTCAGAAAATGAGGTCCCACGGGTTGTCCCCAAAACTTACGGAGGCAAGTATCCAATTAATGCATTGTCATCATACCTCTGCGGACAAGACAGCTTTCGTTCTGTTGGAACATTTGTCATTTTAATAGGTGAACTATTGGCATTTGAATAATTTTGCAGGATTTCATGGCAAACCACATTTATTTTATGCTTTGATGACAGCGTGGATTGCTTCTTAATTGTACCATTCCGTGTAGTTGCCCAGTATTGATACTAATTTACTAATGTGGTTCTCTCTTTTCTCCACTTTATTTCAGAGTCCATGTTGTATTTAGATGGGAAGCGACATTTTGCTGCGACCATGAAAGAAATCTGACGCGCACCGAATGCTGCATCAGCAGTGTAGCGGCGTGCTGTCTCAGAAGAAGTTGTCACCAGAGATGGCTAACAGACAGGTGCTTGCAGTACTAAAAAAACCCCACCCCAAACCAAACCCCAACCCCACAACAAAAAATACCTTTTTAGGGCTATTAATGTATTTGCATATATTCAGACTTTTTATTCTCTGCTACTAGGATTTGTTGAAATCTACTTTTACATGCCAATGCTAGGAAAAAAGGCTGAAAGAATACAATCATAAGCTTTAGATAGCTGCTCTTTGTCTGCTTTGAGAGATCTCGTTACGACTTCTGCTGTCTTGTCACCGTCTGCCTTCTTTCCCTTAGTAGCTCTCCTTTGTGTTTCCCTGATAAGGGACAGAAGTTCTGTCAGAAAAACGTGTGCAATAAGTAGATGCACAAGCCATTTGACCCACATTCTTGGGTGAATTAGGTTTAGGGTCTAATTTTTTTTGAACAAGGACACGTGCGTGTGGGCAGCAGCACGAGCTCAGAAGTTACTGGTGTGTGCCCAAGGTAAAGCAGGTGTTTCCCATCAGTTGGGGTTTTACAGGCTCCTGCTTTGGATGGTTTTGTGTTCCCTTGGGAGGAAAGTGATTTTTGCAATGAAGTGAGGTAGGTGGCCAGACGGTTTCTTCTGGCATTCTGTTTGCAGACAGCCAGTCCTTGCCAGCCTCTTCTAACTTTAGGGGTGGGGGGGAAGTGTTTGATATAGTGGGAGGTGAGTTCCTTAAATTGTTTCTCGTGGCCTGTAGAGTAGAGATCTGATTGGTGACATTGGTTGGGACAGGGAGATGGCACTGTAGAGCAGGATGTTTTGGTTTGTTAGGGACTGGGGGCAACTGCTCCAATGGTCATGGTTATGTTTGATGCGGCAGTTAGGGGTCCAGAGAATCTGTGTTGAGCAGCTCCCAAGTCAGCTGCTGAATGGTGGTGGTGGGGGGTTATCGCACTGAGGGATGGTACAGCTAGAGGACAGCCTCCTCAGCTGGATTATTTGTCTGGTTCCTTGGTAGACTGTAATGAAGTATGAGTATTGCACAGCTTTAAAAGTCGTCAAGTTTACCTGTGAAGGACAGAGTAATTCCCCACCACGGAGGGCACACCCCGGTGGACATGACTGTGGCATATAAGTAACAGGAAGAAAGTACTTGGTACTGACGTGCTTCTGATGTAGTGGAGAAAGTTGTAATAATCTCCAGTGTCTGGCAGTTAAAGCCCAATATCCTGAAATGAGGAAGGTGAGTGGATGGGAGACATCAGCTTTTAGCAGTGATGATTAGTCACAAGCACAAAGTTGGACCCCTGATAGCTTCAAATGAGAACTGATATCCTGTCTGATCAAGACACCCGAAGAGGGGTAGTTGGGCTCAATCGTAGGTTAAATGGATGAAATATGGTGTCTTATAATACACAAGAACAGACTCCAGCTTCCCTGCTAGGTTTAAAATCTTCCAAAAGCAGGAAGGAGCAAGTAGAAATGATGTGAATCGGCACAGATGCGTCAAACAGGTTGATAAAATGAAGCGACATCTTGAAATTTTATTTCTGAATAAGAAAGTTTGAGAAATTCCCAGTTAGGACCAGCTGCCTTTGGTGCTAGGAGAGCGTGAAGTTCATGGCCGCTAACAGCTGATTGCTGTTCATGAGAGGAGGGTGAGCGTTGTAATAACCAGCCCGTTATACATCAGCCTTGCCTCTCTGGGACGTGGCTGCCCGTATCTCGAAGTTAGATGGCTTTCCCGCGGCGGATGAATGCATTGCAGTGCCAGTAAGCTGGCGGTGCCTTACGCAGAGTTTCTCTCCTCAGCCACACTCCAGTGCTGAATCAGCCGAATGGCGTTACCATGTTTTTCTTTAACGGCTATGACACTGTGGATATATATTGTATATTCTGGTTTTCTCTGCTTTAAAACTCTTTGGAAGCTGAATATACATGACTGACCACACAAATACAGAACTGAAATTCTATCCTAGCTTCTCCCCCCCTCGCTGCGTGGGTCGCTGTTGGCTGTTAAAAACAAGCAGGAAGGCAGGAGGTGGAGGGATCCGTTTCAGAACTCTGTGTTACTCCTGACTGTCCGCAGGTTTTTATCATTGACCCAGTGGTCCTACCTGGGTCATTTTTGTATAACATTTGTAAGTTAAAAGGGTACCAAGTTCCTCCTCTACAGCCTTTTCAGCTGCATTTAAATATGAATTTATCATTATTTCTAAACTCAGCCTTCGGGAAGGAATTGGAGAGGAGAAGAGGTAATAGAGCAGGGAGCAAGGCATGATATCAAAACCTCCGGACACAGTGAAGAAAATGAATCCCACAAATGAAGATGCTTAGGAGAATTGATGTGTTTTCAAAGTCCATGGTAACTTAATGATTATCTCCCACAATCACAGTAGTTATAGAAATGTATGTACAGTCATATAGAATGTGTGTATATATATACATATGTAAAAGATATAAAATATATATAATAATAAACAGAAAGACATAGAATATGTGCTCACATATTTTTTACCCAGAGAAGGTAACTCCAGGGTGTCAGCCTCTCTGATAATAGGCTAAATGTATCTTTGTTCAAGGGTATTGTTTATGCATGTTGCTGTATGCCTTTGTGTGCGAGAGAAGAGTGCGCTCAGATCTCACATTCAGGATTAAAGTATTTTAACATAGTAATTAATGTTGAGTTTGTATTGCAACTTAACAACCAACCTGTCACTGCTGCAAGTGACTAACCATTACCACACAAGCCTAAAGGTATTGGTACAAAATCTTTATTTAGAATAAACCTATCTGTGTAATTGGCGGTGGCTCTGTAGTGGGCAGTAAATGTTTCTGTGCCTATCGTGTCCTGGAACACAGCGAGGAGGAGGAAGTCAGTGGTAGCTGGATTGCCTCCCCTAACCCTCTCAGCAGTTAATGGGGGTATAAAAGGAGATTTCTGTGGGACTGGCTGAGCTCAGTGCCTGAAAACGCACTTTGTTTTTAATGTTTTTATTTTGCTGTATTTAAAAAACAGTATTAAAATTACATACTCAAACTTACTGTAACAGCTTCTGGCAGCCCTTCTTCAAATACGCGTGATTCCTTTGCAGCCACGTCGTGGTGTACAGCATTCTGGGAAGCAGCTTGCTGGAGGTGGTGCAGCATGGGCCGCTGAGTGAAGGTTTAGTTCAGAAACCCGCTCTAAACTTACTGCACGCTTGGTTGGTTTTACTGCACGTTCAGTCCATCCTTTGTCTGGTGATGGACTTGTTTGATTGCTGGTCCTCCTCTGGATGCATTTTTAACTAGGTGTGGGAGACATTACTGCTTCATGGGCTGGGTGCTAGCTAACAGGAAAATAAAAGGGTAAATACTCAGCTTTCATCAAAGAGAAACTGGGGACTCCTTCTGTGGGAGGTGTAGTTGGATGATGATACCTGCATAGAAAATGTACTGGAGTGCTTGCCCTGGCAGCAGGGGATCACAGAATCACAGAATGGTAGGGGTCGGAAGGGACCTCTGTGGGTCATCCAGTCCAACCCCCCTGCTGAAGCAGGGTCACCTACAGCAGGCTGCACAGGACCTTGTCCAGGCGGGTCTTGAATATCTCCAGAGAAG
>Ga0065711_1004300_pt1 | contig 24144 bp, 20 predicted proteins | sample Hoacrofraction12_FD_59098 | JGI IMG/M metagenome (GOLD analysis project Ga0065711, IMG submission 59098) | Hoatzin crop microbial communities from Cojedes, Venezuela - Epithelial fraction 12 v2 (version 2) | ecosystem: Host-associated > Birds > Digestive system > Esophagus > Crop | place... | reverse complement strand
CCCGGTGTTTCCCCGGGGGTGGGGCGGGGGGGGGCCATGTTTCCTTCTGGGGGTCAGGCTGCAGGCAGCCCACCCTGAGCCAGCCCGGGGAGACGAGCCCTCCGGGGAGCGTAGGTCCGACGCCAGCTCGCCTGTCGGGCGCAGAGCGGGTAGGCCCGGTGGCTGCTTCGCTCGTAGATGGGCGAAGCCACCCCCGTGCGAACTCCTCTTTCAGCTGGGGAGAGCGCTGGCGTAGCGGCTTCTGTCTTCTCAAGCAGCGGTGCCCGGCGTGCAACGCTATCAGCTCCTTGCCTGCTGCGTTACCACTTACGAACTGTTTATTAGGAGCTGCTTGCACGTTTGAGTAAGCTCTATGACTGAAGCTTCTTTTAAAACTTGCAGGAGTATTGGTCGATAGACACTTGGAATAAGAGGTGTGGGGAAGTAGAAGGGATCTGCGATATGTGTTCTGTTGTATGGCAGAACGGCAGACAGAAGATTTGACCTCCCAGGCGTATGTAAACAAACGTGCTCGCGTTTGTCACATGTGATGAAGTAAATCATTCACGGCATGTGTAGTTCATTCCCTCTTGTAAAGGATTTGCACACAAAATAGTAGGGCGAGATCCTTCGGGAGGAGTTTCCCTTGTTTTCATTTATGTTTGCACACAAACATAGGTTTTATGGGATTTTTTTCTTGGTAAAAGGAGGCTCTTATTTTTGAAAAGCATCGTTGTGTGATGGTGGTGTGTACTGAACTCTCTTGTTTTCAAAAAGAGATACAAAAAGCAGGAAAGGGAACTAAATTTCAGTTTTACTGGAGGTACTTGGGGATGCGTTATCTGTGTTTCGAGAGTTCTTTTTATCAGCTGTCATCTTGGAATCTAGACATTGTAATCATGGGTTAATATAAATACACAGCAACAGGAAAGAGAGGAGGCTGTTCCTGAAGAATTTACGGCTTAGTGACCAAATTTAGTGTTTGTTTCCCTTTGAAGCGTCCTCTGAAAGTTGGGGGAAGTGATTTTTTTCTGGTAGCATGCATGTGTTCTAGTTATTTCCAGGGTTGCTTTTTTTTCTTGCATCTTTTTCCAAGAAGCTCAGGACAGGAAGGGCTTGAAGAGAATTAAAATGACTCTCAGAATTGTGGTTTATATCTTGACGTTAATCTTCCTGTGTCTTTCTGTCTTTGTGTTCCTTCCAGTAAATATTAAGCCCTCTCCCTCTTACTGTTGACTGCAGCATGAAAGACAAATGCATACGGTATTCATTTTCGTTTATGAGCGTGTCAGCTCTTTTTGCACTACCGTGATGCTAGTGAGCCTGTCATCTTCCTGTGTTCTTTGTCTGGAGGAAGAAATCTCAGATCAAAAGCTGTGCTTAGCTGCTTCAAAGTGTGCTGACACAAGTTCAGTCAAGCATCGAATTCCCACTGAATTACGTGGGACTGAACATCCAGCTAAACAAAGTCTGGTTTTCCCCCCTGTATTCTGGTAGTACTCAGTGCTGGAAAGGAGTGCAGCTTCCTTTGTTCACTTATCTAATTGTGACAGTAATACTAATACTCCTGGCTCTGGAGAGCATGAAGACTGTTGTTGTGGATTCCAGCATTGTTTTTTTGCCCCGCTTTATATCTGTTCCCTTAAAGGTGTTTGTTTTCATTTCAATGTGCGGGGATCAGTCTTCTCAGTGCTCAGTGTTCACGAAAGCTATTCTGCCCCGGTGTTTGTATGCCAAAGTTTTAAAAAGAGAGGTGAAGATCAATTCCGTGTTTGAAATTACAGGGAGAATGTCTGCAAACAGAACTAAATACTAAATATTGCTGTTAGTCTTGAATTCAGTTAGAAAATGATTCTTTTCATGATGCAAACGGTGATCCGCGTTACACTTGTATAGGCAAAGCCCCGTCCAGGGATTTACACGCTCACTGTGATCCTCGGTGTCTGTGTGGATGTTATTTCCAGCCCACAAAGACGAGAGAAGCTGACGAAGCCGGCGCCTGGGTGGGAGCCAGGCTTCTGGGCTGGGGGATGCCATTGATGCTGATTTGGGTTGTCAGTTTCTGCATCTTGTTACAGCCAGGCCTGTGTCTCTTTACAGCAATTGTGTGCTGGAAATATGGCTACGGACTGGCTGGGGAGCATCGTGTCAATTAATTGCGGCGAAAGCTTGGGAGTCTACCAGGGACGAGTGTCTGCAGTGGATCAGGTCAGCCAGACCATTTCCCTGACGCGGCCCTTCCACAATGGGGTCAAGTGTCTCGTGCCAGAAGTCACCTTCAGGTTAGTGTCTGTCTTCTTTTCCACCTGCCTTTTTCCAGGTGAGGTCTGCAAAGGTTTGGGTGTTTTGTTCTTCCCCCGACATGAGCTCTTTGCTTGCAATCTCCCTCCTGCTTTGGCTGAGAAGTGCTTCTCACGCTTCTGTTAGTTTATGTGCAGGAGATTGCCTGCTGGCTCTGCCATCCTGGTGTTAGAAGTGGTGTAGCTCACACCTGAAGGTTGTTTGTGGGTGAGGCTCTGTGTGTGTGTGTGTATACATATATGCACACATATGTATTGTGTGTATACATTCTGTTGTTTGGCTTTCAGGTTGTTGAGGGGGCTGGCATACTCTATTAAAGCTTCGCCCTCAGCGTGTGTACTATATGTAATTAACGTGTGACAGGAGAGAAGGCAGAGTGGTAGATCAGTTAAAATTGTTGCCCCAGTATGACTAAATTAAGTGCAGGTATTAAATCCAACTCCATCCCCTCTGTCTCTTGCCCTTTTCCTTCCTCTGTGTAGACAGGAGGGAGTTTGGAACCAAAAAGCTGAATTGATGCAGCAGTATTGTAGCTCTCAGGAGTTCTTTCCCAGCAGCTCCTGGTAACACTGTGTTTAAAAAGAGTAAGTGAGAGTCAGTCGTCACTGGTCATTTTCCCATTATCTGGCGTATTACAATAGTTAAGACTCTGAGTCACTGATATTTAAATAAGATTGTTTCCCTGCAGTCAATACTCTAAATTTTTGTCCTTGGATTTTGAAGAGAGTGGGGAGAGACAATGGCCATTTTCTGCCGGGAGACATGTGGAAGTCTGTAGCAAGCTCTTGCTACTTTTATATCCCATTTGGACAAATACTAAGTTTAAAATAGAAGACCCTAACTTCTGATTTATTTCTTGCAGTCAGTGCAAGTGGAGGTCTTTGTAACCACTTCTTTGTTTCATTTTGGCTCATGCCCAGTGCTGTATTACTCTTTAATCCTTTTTTCTGAGGAAACATGAAGTGCCATCCTTGTCTGAGCAGGAATTGCACTAATCTAAGGGTAGTTTTCTGTAGAAATGGATAAAAAGTGATAGTAACCTCAAGGCTGAGATAATTGCCTTGTCTGGAAACTGTTAAATTAATGCAGACTTCTGCATAGGTCTGTGCCAGTTGCTTCCATTTTCTGCTTGGCCGATTCCTGTTTCAGATAGGAACAGAACCTTTTAAACACAATCCAGATGCAGTGTAGAAATACTTGAGTTGTCATTTTGAAGAATCGCGCCTTTTCAGTTGAATATTTTGATGTCTGTGGAAATATCCTCTGTATTTGTGTATTAAACTATTTTTTTCCTTGTTTCTGTTGATAATGGTGTTAGGAAAAAAGCACTGTACAAGTACAATGTCAAACGATTTTCGTTAGGGTGGGTTTTTTGTTTTGTGCAGGTACTTCGATGCTAAATTCCTCAATATCTGGGTTTCTTTTGCTTTTTTTAGGGCAGGTGACATTACTGAGCTGAAAATTCTGGAGATCCCCGGGCCAGGGGACAGCAGACAATGTGGGGACCTGCAGCAGACAGAAGTGGGCATCCCTGGTGTTGGATGCCAAGTGAGTCCCAGTCAGAATGGCACCGGGAAAGTGTTAAAGAAGCCCATCTCCAGCAGTGCCCCGCAGAATATCCCGAGGAGAACGGACATGAAGAATCAGGATATTATCATCTCTCCACAGCAGCAGTGCTCCAAGAGCTACATGGATCGGCACGTGGAAGCATTGCCTCAGTCCAAAGGCTTCCGTCGTAGACACAATTCCTGTGAGTATACGTGTTATCCCTCAACTTGGCTTTTGCCTACCTGACTAACCGCTGCAATATCCTCCCTTCTTCAGCAAAAACATATCAAACAGTGGTGGAAACTTTGATTTGTTTGCCTTTACACTTGTGTTGCCACCTGAAGGCCTGGAGAAGAGGAAGATAAATGGTGAGGAGAAAAACTTCGCAAGCTGTGCCTCGAAGTATTATGAGTAGAGATCTTCCAAATATCTGACACCTATCTTTAAATCTTTTGTGATTAGATGATGATGCAATCTCATCCATAATTTGGTATGAATGTTCATGTGGTTTCATTAAAGCTTGCAGGACTGGGCTTGTAAAGATAGATGTGTACACTTGCATAAAATGCCCTTATACAGAGATAGAAGATGGTTTCATTGGGTAAGAGTTGTCAGGTGAAGTGGGTTGTTTGACCTGGTCTGCCACTTCTGCATTGGTTTTTTTTGTTTGTTTGTTTGGGGGTTTTGTGGTTTTTTTGGGTTTTTTGGGTTTTTTTTGTTTTTTTTAAGAATAATACATTCTGTTTCTCTAGGCTCCCAGCTACCTTGCAGGAATGTGTTCAGGGTGTATTGGACACAGGGTTGCTTCACTGATGTCTGTGTCACCATCACGCTGATGCAGACCATAAATTCTGGCTCTTTTTCATCTGTGGGGAGACTTTAAAACTATTGCTGGAGTTCTTTGGAGGCACATTTGCCCGGGTTTTCCTTCGTTTCCAACTGAAATACCTTTCCTTTCTTGACACAGCCTGGAAAAGAGAAGTTAGTGCTGTTCAGCGGAGTAACTGGAGAGTAGATGACGATGAGAAGCTGAACTTGTGACTGCTCTTTGTACATGAACTGCTGTGGAGGAACAGCAGAAAGCAGCTGGTTCTAGCAGAGGCCAGATCCCTGTTTATCACAGCACGTTATCAGCTGGAAATCAAGTACATGACTGTTGCCCTGGCTTCAGCAGGGTATTTCGCGCGGGGGCCCAAGGCAGTGCTTGAGCACATCGTTTGCGCAGCGCAGTCCTGTAGCCAATGCAGGGAACAGGTTGGGGAGATTGCGGCAGAATTTATTATCTCGTTATGTGCCCATAAAGGCTGGTGTTACTTAGGTGCCTCGCGGTCGGGCTCTCGCTGTTTTAGAAGTCNGCCTGTCCAGAGTAACCTTCCGAATCGGGTGGGTAAGCAGGGGCTGTGTGGATTGTTGTATTTATTAGGTTCAGGACCATTTTTGATGGGATGTTTGTTGCCTGGTGGCAAGCTTCCCATGCCAAACCTGATTTGAAATTTGTTTGGTTTTTTTTCCCCTTGAAGCCCATTAAAGGAAATCAGTTTTTCTGAACTTTGGAATGCTGCAGNGTGTTCTGTGTGTTACGAATGCGGTAAAGAGGAATGATCACAAAAGCCGTTCTGTTGCTCGTTCGGGACAGAAGCAAGGTGGTGTTGTGTAATTCCAAAGTGGACTGGAGATGTGAACTGCAAATTCACATTCCTGTTGCTGAGAAGTACCAGCCTTCATTTCCAGGGTGCGTCACTTCATTTAGTTTCGGGACACACAGGACAGCATTTGAGAAGAAAAAGGCTCTCGGTGTTCTGCCCCTACCCAACCTGCTGATGTGTTCTCTTACCCCTTCCTTCTGTCACTGCTGGCATGAGCTTAGAGCTTGGGTTGAGAGTAGTAGGGGTGGACGCTGCAGGGATTTGGGATGTAACGGGGCAAAGATGTGTGTGAACAGAGGATGGAGAGGAGCAGCAAAGATGCTGAAGGAAGCAGCTGCCTCTACTTATGGCATCCAGCTGTGTGGGCTGGTGTTTGGGAGAGGCACAGGTGATGTTTGGGAGCTTTTAGGGAGATGCTGTGTCACGCTGGCTATGGAGGAACTGGAGAGACTGGGGCTGTAGGTGGCTGCAGAGACAAATGGTGTGGTGGGACGTGAGCTGGAGTATGAACAGAAGGAGATGATTTTATCAGTTGCACTACAATCGTGCCTTCCATTTCAGTTTGTATACATCTTTTTGCCCATCCCTGTTTCAGTCTTCCAGAGAACAGCCCTGTTTGGGTGTGCAATGTGCAGTATACTGGAGTTTTCTTCACTGCAGCGTTTCTGAGAGAAGTGTGGTTGACGCCTATTTATGTAAGAAGCAAATAGTTCTTTAACAATTTATTTGTTAAAGTGAAGATTCAGATTTAGTTAGTGGAGATCTTCCCTGTCCCACCCTGTGTGTTATTCTGCTTCACCAGCATCAAATGTTAGAAAACGCAGAGCTGGATAATGCCATTTACAGCGACTTCCTCATTCCTGCTGACTTTCCTATCTGAAAATTGCCTAATTGCCAGCCTCCATTTTTCCTCTAAAAGGAACTGGAGACAAAATGCAATATTATAAAGCTCTTCTGTTTAAGGCCTGTGTAACCATAACCTATTACAACATCACCTTACAAGTAATTAGAAATGTTGTTTGCTGTGTTGTTCAAGATACAAATGAACAGGCTCTAATGAGAATGATGTAAAGATACAATCAGTGCATCTCAAAGTCAAGCATCTGTTGTTTTTTTTTCTCTTCATAAGGTCTTCAGCCAGCTCTCGCGCTGTGCCAAAATCGGGTATGTTGTTTTTTTCTCACAGCCCCCTGGGCTATGCTCCTTTCCAGATCTTCATCATGCAATTATTGAAGTGTCAGTATATGTCCAGCATATTTCCATGACTTAATTGAGTATGTATCCAGCGTATTTCCATGACTTCATTTTCTCCCCTTACTTCTGTGTTTAGAAAAGAAACAAAACCGAGGTGAGCAAGGCCAGTTCAACAGGGAGATCAAAGGCTGTATGGTTGTGGAGAAACTCCTGGACCTCTGGAAGTCTTCCTCCTCCACCAGCACCTGTATTATTTTCTGAAGTGGTTGTAACTCTTCATGTTCACTTCTTTTGTTTAAATGATTGCCAGACAGGGTTGGTGGGAGGAGGAAGGCCAGAATGATGCAGAGGGCAAGGCGCACGCTCCTTGGTGGCCTAACCATCTCCAAACCTGTCTGGTTTTGAGTGTTTTACTTCTGCTCAGGCCTAAACACTGTAGTACTTGCTGTAGAAAGAGAGCTGTAGTTCCTTTAAGGTTAGTTTATTTTTTTTTTTTCAATTCCCTGACTCTGCCTAAATTCCAGTTAGTTGTAGGAGTGTGTTAGTCTGGTTGTTTTTAGAAAAACTTTCTCATACTTCAGCGTCAGCTGCCTAAATGTCTAAAATAACTTCTGCTTTGCTTTATTCTGGCTGGCTGGAGCGTGTAGGAGGACTACCTCATTTAATGCTGCTTGGCCAGTGTCTGGTAGGTCTGGGGTGAGCAGTGAGTGCTTCGAACCGCTTCAGCCCACAAATAGCTTGCATCAGTTTTACCAAAGCACGACAGCAGATTTTCTTTTACAGACTTCTGTTTGAAACAAGTCAAGCAAAGTGCTAGATGTAGATTATTGTTAGCTTGGATTCATTTCAGGATAAATGGAGTAGAAAAGTGAACTCGTACCCTCTCAAATGTGTGTGTTTGGCTAGAAGGGCAAGTGATGCGTGAATCTCAGGAGAGGGACAGAACAGGTCCTGGCTCTGTGGAGGTGCTGGGTACAGGCGTCTGGGAGGAATGGACTGAGATGTCATCTAGAACTGAAGTCATGTAGGGTTTAGTACAACTGAAAGTTGACCTCCTGATGCCCTTTAGCGTGCTAAGTCAGGGACAAAGTTCCCCCTTTGGAGCACTTGTGTGACAGGAATCAATAAACAACAAATATCAGTGCGGGTTTCACAACAATGGCTTCTGTGCCGTGCTGGCACCAGGCTGGTTCATGCCAGGGCTGGTGGCAAAAGCTCCCACAGGGATCTCGCAGGAAGGCGGCCAGCTCGCTAGGGACTTTGCGTTTGCTTGTGTGCTGTACATGAAAGGCTTTTTTTCCTAAGGAACAAAAAAAGCTTGGGGAGTATTGTTTATCTGTTGAGGGAGGTGCTTTTTTGTGCGGCGTCAAGCTGCCAACTTGACATGGAGCCATGCGCTGTTCTCCTTAATAAGCTTCACGCATACGCACGCAGAGCAGGGGTGCCGGGAGTTGCGCTCTGAGAAGAGCTGGGCTTGAAGGTCTGGATTTCTGTAGCTGCTTGGCAGAGGACTGGATCAGGCCGTGGAAGCAAGCGGAGCTTTCGGGCAAAGGCTTGGTCTGGTGTGTCACACTAGCGCCCTGGAAGGCAGTGGACACTTCTCCTTATCTCGGATTCTTCTGCCTGAGTTTTCCCTTCCCACCGCCTGCCCTCTTTCTAGGGGTTTCTCCTCTTTTCCCTGAACAGCGTCAGCTGCCAGTCTTCTTGCCTGTCTGGATGGCAGTGCTTGAAGATCAACACGGTGTGACTTTGCTCGGAATTCGCAGGAGGCCTCTGCCACACTCTGTGCAACTTCTGTTGCAGGGTTGTAATGCAGTTGGTGAAAAGGCAGCCGGTTGTGCGGGTCAGCACTATTTCAGAGCTGGCATCCATTGGTATGGATTAAAGAGCTGCCCACCACAATGCCGGCACGTCTTGTTTTGATGAGGTACGGTCTTGGCTCCCATTCATTGTGTCTGCTGGGAAGCCCGGGGAGCTTTCCAGCCATTGTTCTTGCAGCTTTGCCACTGCAGCTTTTCATCCTGTCAGCATTTACACACTGCTCACATCAGCTGCTTCTGTCCCCTGGATGCATTGTGCGGCGGTGCATCTATCCCCGTGTTTTGCTTTTCAGGTCAGCTGAGAGTAGCGTGGAGTTGTTTGCAGAAACATCTGGCAAAGAACATAAAAACTCCTCTTGGGTAACAGGAGCAGGCCAAGTTGCCGTAACACTTGACATTGACACAAGAAGCAGGCTGGTTTTGCCATTGTGTTCAGTGTAGGTCCAGCTTATTTGCCTGAACGCTGAGAGTCCCCTGACTATCGCTTCGGCCTGGAGTTTGTGAACATTTGAAGAACTCGGCCTGTTGTGTTGGTCTGCGTTTTTGTTTCTTGTGTGACTGATAGCAGCAGCGTTGAGCGCGGTTCCCCTGTCAGTGGTGGCGGTTGCCAGCCCCATACCAAGCTGTCTGCAACTTTAGAGTGGTTTATATGTCAAATTTGGAAGTCATGCGTTAGTAAAAAGCTTTCCCTTTCTCTCAAAACTGTGCATATAAATGACTGGTCACAGCTTGTGTGCTGGAATTCTCTTTGCCACAAAGCCTTGCCCTTCTTCTCTCCTATATTGTGTTTGGTCACCAGCAATTCTTGAATTCTGCTGTCTGTCCTTCAGTGGCTTCTTGGCAAAAGGTGTAGCACAGTCGTCTCTTCTCACCCAGTTGTTTATGAAAGCTCCTTGACATCTCCAGCAGCTTGAAAATCACTGTGTCTGAAAATGAACTACCTGCTGTACTTAGCAGTAATTTCATTATTAGAAATAAAGACTCTATAAATAGAGAGAGTTGTCGAAGTGTGGTGACGCCGACTGCATAGCTCTGTATGGCTAGCTTCGGTTGCAGAATAAAGGTTTCATGCTGGCTGGTGTACTGATGCTGCTGTTTCAAAGAGGTAAGTGGCTTTGTGCTGCGGTCAGTGGATTTTCATGGTGCTGTGAGGTTAGAGTAAATCCAGTGGGCTGGGTAGCTGTGTTGCTGTGAGAGACTTAGCTGTCTAACTATGTAGCTGCCCTTAAACAATTTATTTAACATAGCAGTGCTGTAGCTGTAATGATATAATGGTGTTGGAGAAAAGGCAATGTCATAAAGCTGGGGAGAGTTGATTCTTTCAGTTTCCTCATGCTTGCTAGGGATGCTTGGGCAGAACTGGTTTTGAACTGGTGTAAGCAGAGCACTCAAGCTCACGTTTAAAACAAAAAACCCACTAGAACAACAAATTACTCACATTAGGAAAATTATCACTGCAGGGGGGGTGGGGAGGGTTGCTTGATGATTCCACAAAGCCTTGAAGGTGCAGGGTCTTATCTCCTGCTTTTCAAGGTGGGAAATACTGGACTCTGACTTCTTGTGTGCATTTTTGCTGTTGCTGGACTTGCGAATTATGGCGTAATTTGAGACTGGAGCCGCAGCAGCCTTGAGAGGGAGTGCTTTAGGGTGTTTGGGTCTGTTTTAGTTAGCTCAAGTACTGAAGGCACCAGAGAAGGAGCTCCTGAGCATTTCAAAGAGCTTCCTTGCTGTGGGGACTGGGAAAGCTTTCAGGTTAGTTGTTTAAACAGTTCTCTAGAAAAGTGATGTGCGGTCAAAAATGCGGGGAAAAATAAGCGGGGGAAAATCCTTGCTGAGACAGTGCGTTCTTGAATGAGAATAAAACCAGGTACTTGCCCTTGGCAAGTCGTCTTTTAGCATGGTGTAAGTTAGATGTGATGTTAGATGAACTCGATATCATGCTGTAAAACAAATTTTCCAGAGCTTGCAAAGTCTTAGGTAAGCTCTGAAAACTCCAGGCAAGCCTGCCTCTGTCTTCCAGGAAAGTGCACTCTGCTCCGGTCTGTTCTTGCCGTGCTTTCTGGAAAAGCTTCAGGTAATTGTAAGGATGTTCTGGAGTTAACGGCTGCAGTTGAAGTTGTGTAATTGAGCTACTGAATAACTTTGCTGTAGAGAGATGAGTTCTGTTTCTTAACCTGCCTGAAACTGGCACGTTGGTCTTGAATGAGCTGGTTCCTGTCCTGGTCCTGAAATGAATGAATGCTCCTGTAGAAACAGCTGACAGGAGGAGGGTCGGTTGCTTTCCAGGGGAAGTGCTGTTCCTGTTGATGGAGTGGAGGATTCCACGCTTCGGAAACGTGGGAAATTAGAGCCCAGGTTTGTTAGGCAGCTTGCGACTGCTCTGCCAGTCTGAGCCAAGCTCAAATAAGCCTTTCCAGGCGGGGGTTTGCCAAGACCAGGCTAGACTTGTCTGCACTTCTGAAGGTGAGGAGTATCTTTACGGAAGGCTATGGACATTGTGCTTATTGCAAATCTTTTGGAGGTTTTTTCTAAGTATCCTTAGATGACTTGAAATTCTTCCTGTTTTCTCTCGCTGACTGGCAATAATGTGGAAAGACAGAAAAATGCTACTTTTTCATTTATGGAGGAGATATGTAAAGAGTGCACATCATGGTGGTAATTTGTTTCTGTGTTATCAAATAGATTCTCTCAGTAAACTCATTTGTATAAATTACTGGCAAAGGTGATTATCTTAATGTATGAGAAACATTTTATTAGAGCAGGCAGTTTTGGTGTGATAACTCTTACTCCATTTGTTGGACCCTGTAGGCGATACCTGTAAGTGCTGGAATTGGCGTGAAATATTTTCTAGTAATTACAAATTTAACAAGGAGTATAACACACAGATTAAGAGTGTCTGGACCTGAGCTTGTATGGGTGACCTGAATAATAATGTAAGAAATAAGTGCGTAGAGGGATATGTTGACCTCACAATTGCATGTGGTTTTGTATCAGTCCTTGATCTTCAGCCATAAGGTGGGAAGGAGGAGATCTTCATCACTCTCACTCCAGAGACATCAGGCTTTCATGATTACTGTGACTGGAAAGAAGTGTATTTAAACATGCAGAACAATGGAGAAGTAGAGTAATGCGGTAGGAATAAGGAAAAGGACTTTGTATCAGCACAGAAATGTGTACCTGTTGACAGCAAGTGCAAGGAAAAAGAAATGCTTTATATTCAGGGGTTGAAGTTCTCCCTTAAAGATCATTAATAGGTGGCCAGCCTGTTACGGAACAAAATACCTACATTAGTCTCTGAAATTTAGGGAAGTTCCAAAGAAGGTCCTGGGCCACATGTCTGTATAAACACGAGCTCAGTCTAGGAGGAAAACTGTCCTAGATCACAGCTCGCTTATTATTTTATTGCTAATGTGACGCTATCTTGGATTTAATAAAACGTGGAGGAACACTTACTTGCCTATTGTGGTCAAGCTTGTTTTTCTAACCTTGCCAACAGAAAATCCCTGGAATGCTCTCTCATGATGCTCTTGTTGTGTTTTCTGTAAGCTTATCTTAGCAGGAGTAATGCCAAGGATGAGGTCTACAGCTTCTTTGGGAAGCGAGTATGCCTTGAGTCAGTGGACTGCAAGCATAAGCTCCCCTCTCGTATAAAATTTGCTGAGGAAGTGTATGAGCAGACGTGGCTTTTTCCATTTGTGACACACTTTCAACTTGCTTTTATTTTTGTTTAGGGTCATCCAGTAGCCGTCATCCAAACCAAGTGACTCCAAAGAAGAGCGGCCTCAAGAACGGGCAGATGAAGAGCAAAGACGATGAGTGCTTTGGGGATGACATTGACGAAATCCCAGACACAGATTTTGATTTTGAAGGGAACCTGGCCCTTTTTGACAAGGCGGCTGTGTTTGAAGAGATTGAAACTTATGAGAGGAGGAGCGGCACTCGTTCCCGGGGGACCCCGAATGAGAAAACGGCTCGCTATCGGCACGACGAGAACATCTTGGAATCGGAGCCCATCGTCTACAGAAGGATTGTCGTACCCCAGAACGCTAACAAAGAATTCTGCACGGGTATGCCACATCCCTTGTTGATAAAGATGCACACTCGGCTCTTTTCTGGGGCACGTGCGGTGGATTGTTTTCCCCAAGGGGGCTCTACCGGCTTAATGTGGTACAAGCAAGGGCTTTCATTTACATAAGATTGGATCCGTGCCTTGTATCTACATACAACTTCTATTTGCAGTATTTCCGAGAGAAAAAATATTCAGGTAGGGCAAGAAGGTAAGTGTTTTTGCAGTACGGAGCAAAACTGATGGTTGGATAACAAGAATGGAAACTGAACAGGAGCCATTTGAAACCTTGCTTTGATTTCAGTGGCGTGACAAACCTGTGTGGACTTGATTGCTGGCTCTTGAGAGGGAAGGATGGTCTCGGGATTCTGGTGCGTGGTAGCATGTCGTGATTTGTGCTTTCTTGGTAAAAGGCAGGAGACTTCATGTGTTTCTGAAACTCCTTGGGTGGTAGTTACAGATTTCTGCATGTTTTTGCGGAACTTGAAATGTCAGTGGTGTAAAAAAGAAACAGTTCTGACTCTTCCAGTCCGTAATTCCAAACATTCAGTGTACAAAAGGCTTTTTATGTTGGATCCCCGCACCCGCTTACTGTCCACTGCTGCCGTCTGAAAGATCAAGCCCCAGAAAGCTGGATGAACGCAGCACTAACATGCACGTAAAGTATGTGTTCTGAGAGCAAGCTGTGGCGTTCTCTCCTTTGCTTTGCCTTAGTCTTAATTGCAAAAGGGAAGAAAAACTTCTAGGCAGATGCCGGAGTTGAAGTATTTGTCAAGTCTGTCGTCAGGGGAAAGCAGTTCAGTGCGCTGGTGCCAGCTGCGCAGATGTTCTCCTGCGAGTGTCAGTTCTGGTCCTTGCCGCCACGATGGCGGTGAAGGCAGCGGGGTGGAGTGATGAGCTGCCTGGCTGCAGGGAGGCAGGGCTTCTACATCTGAAACACAGAGAGTGGCTACTCCACTCGTTGTCCGTGGCTCTGGGGAAGGGCAGAACTGGTTTCATCTCAGGTTCAATAGCTTTTTTTCATTTTGGGGTTTGGGTTTTGGTTTATTTTTTTGGCAAAGCACCAAGTAATGGTGCCTTCACCAGGAGCCAGTTCTGTATGCTGATGGATTTTACTAGAAGGAATCTTTTTCTTTCTAAACATAAACATGCCATGAAGTGTCTCCTGTGTACTTCATGCCACACTTGGTTGCAAATTCCCTGCAACTTTAGCCTAGATGTGGTTTGCTTTGCGTGCTTTCTAGCACTTGCAAAATATAGGAATTTTGGCATTCCAGGAACATTTCTTTTCCACATCAGAATAAAATCAAACTTCAGATCTTTTTGTAAAGAGGCACTAAATAGCTGGTCTGGCCGCTGAGCAGAGTGTGATCAGGTCCTTGATCTGTCATTCTCTCTCTGCCCAGAAACTCCATCTGGGGTGTGAAACACTTCAGAGAAGGAAGCTGATTCGTTTGCAATGGTCTGCTGCTTTTTAATTTTTTTTTTCTTTTTTTTAAAAAGCTCAAAATGTTAAATAGGTCTGCTGTACAACAATACCTGAGTTTTCCATTTGTGTCATCCATCTTCCTATTGATCTGCTCTGCTCTTGAATGAGATAAAAATGTACTGGGTGATATCAGAACTTGTCCAGCTCAGTATTGTGTTTCCAAGGATACTTAAGGAAAAGTGAAAGAACAGAGTAAACACTCGGTGAGACTCTCCCCCGAGTGCTTTGTCCTTCACAGGTTTAAGACTTCCTGAAGCAGAAGTGATAGAGTAGTATTAATAGGTTTTGATGAGAGCTTTTTTTTTTCTTCTGCTTAATTTAACCTATTGCTTTTTAAATCTGTGTAAGCTTTCAATGTCTCTACAGTGTCCTGTAGCAAGAAGCTGTATGCTGTGTAAATAAGCCCATCTTCATTTTTGTCTGTGAATTACTATTAATTTTTTAAAAATTTGCTACTTGTCAATTCATCTTTCAGCTGGCTCGTTTGAGAGGAGACGGGGCCTCTCTGTCTGTCTAGTCTGAAACAAAAGCTAACCTACTGTTAGCTGCCAATTTGAGAAGTGTGGCCGATACGGTATTCCAGCAGCCCACTTCCCGGGAGGAATACCCTGACATGCAATAAGCAGCAAGCAGCAGTAAGTAAATTCGGGGGATGAAAATGAAATCATGTTTTGCTAAACCCTGTCGTCCTTTACTGTGGAAACTCTGGGCTCCCCGTTGGCAGCGTGCTGAGGGAGCAGCCCAGTGAAAGCACTGCTGTTTCCTTGTTTTGTTCTTGGCAAGCCGGCACGGGGAGGGTGGTAAGCGACTCCCCTCTGTAGCTGCGGGGTCTCGCTGGCCTCGTTAGCTACTGTTGGGCACTTGGTCTCCCGTATGGAATTTTGGATTTGTTTGGAAGAAAAGCTGTCGTGTCACACAACGGACAAGGGATTGACAACTACAGTTCTGTCACCTGTGCTGAGCGGGGCACATTCAGAGTCCTGTGAATGACGATAAAAGTGCCCCAGTGCTGTGTCTCTCTAGATGTTTTTCCCACAAAGAGTGACTTCCTTTGTGTCTGCTGAGGAAGTTTACTTTTGCTTAGGAAATGGTAATGGCTACCTAGCAAAAGCTCTTATAAACAGTTGTAACTTGCCTACTGTTTCCAGCACTCAGCCTGGTGCTTTTTGTAGCAAGTTAGCCCTCCGAGGGACAGAAAGATATTCAGCGTGCTTGGGGTAATGATGGGCTGTCACTTGAAGAAAGGAAAAAAAATTAAAAATAAAAAAATTAAAAAAATATCCTGATTTCTTTTGTTTAGCAACTGGAAGGAGGATGCTAAGCTGTAGGCAGCCTGCCTCTCTTAGTGGCTCAGAGAGCAGCAGCTGCTGAAATGGAAGGAGACTGCCAGTAGCCCCGAAGCCATGGTTTTGGGTATGTCTGTGGCAAGGATTTCTCTTTCTCCTTCTGAATTCTCCCCACAGGGTTCTCCCTGGACTCCTGAGGGGAGCTCTACTTGCAAAAAGCACTTCCTAGTTGTAGCAGAAATAAGGACTTCATAATTTTTTTCCGTAGGCCAGGCTTGAAGATGATCGTCTTAAAAGAGCTCTTGCTGACAGAATAATTATTCTCACAAACAAAGTGATGCTGGTGATTGACAGTGAGCTAATACCCAATTCTTGTTGCTGTGAGAGAGGAAGAAGTCGGGGAATCCTTGCATGCTCTTTTATGCTGTGTTTCCGTGGAGCTAGGAAATAACCAGGATTGTGCAGCGCTAAAACCAGTTCTCCAAAAGACTGATCTGCAGGGCTTCCGGTCTGTTTTTTATTACTGACCAAAATAAGTTGTAAGTAAAGTAAGTACAATGTAAGCAAAGCTTGAGAAACGCTTCAGTCCACCAGGATGCTTTTCTGAGAGCTAATTTTATGGAGCCAGACTGTCAAGTAAGTGCATGAGCGCATGTGTGAAGATGGGGATCTATTCCAAACAAAAATGAAAACCTGAAGCTTACCAGGTCTTCGATCATGACTGAGCTGAGTCCATCCCTGGGGCTTCACCTATGAATCTCTCCCAAACTCGAAATTAGTCTTTACTCTTTTGGACTGGCTGATACTGATCTGTGTCTCTATTTACTGTTACATTGCCCTCGAAAGGGAACCTATAACTGTTTAACAGAAATGTGCCTCCCTGGAAAGACTGATCCTTTTTCTGAGGTGTGAGCTGTCTTCCTCTACTCCCAGAGCTGTCCAGCTGGAGAACCAGAGTGTGTGCTGGTACGGGTCAGTCTCTGTTCCTTCTGTTGGCTCTCGGCATTGAAACGTTCTGTGTTTGAACAGCATGGTGTTTGGGGGTCTGGTCTGCTAGCAGTGGCTCCATAACCAACATTCTGCAGGCATGTAGGAGCTCAGAGGAGTTTCCAGTAGGATGGAGTATCTCATTTCACGATCGGTGACTCCATATAATATAATCTCAAGCATACCAGGCTCTCCAAATCGTTTGCTTTTTGCAGTTCAGCTCTCCTTTCCGCTTTCCTTTGTTTCTGACAAGAAGGTGTCTATGAGCACGCTGGCATGGGTGAAGAGGAGAGCTGTATGCCACGTAGGTATGTGTTTCTTTCCCTGATGTACTAGTAAGGCTTTGTCCAGAATAGGTTTGCTTCTCGTTAATGCTGTTAGTGTAGAAAATGCGCAGTTTTCATCCCAGTGGAAAACAAGTGGGATTTTTCAAATTCAGCTGCTGCAGAAATTTGAGTTAGGCATTTGTCAAGTGAAGGCAGGACTATGCTCACAAAGTCAAACTAATTTGTGTCGGTACTGATTTTCCTGTGCTTCCCGTAACCAAACTTCATACCTGTCCTTCAGAAACTATTCTTCCTCATGGTAAGGAGCTAGTGGAAAAAAAAAAAAAGTGCGTCTCAGAGTATACAGTGCAGCAGGCAGAGCTTATGTGCCTGGGTGGGACTACAAAACTGAGGCTGAGTTGGTTCTGTGAGGATGATTTAGACAGCATGGCGCTTGTTTTTTTGTGTACCATGTCCTCGACTGACTTTTCTACGCTCTAGCTTTTAGCTCTTCAGTCTCTGGATGACTGCTGTGTAATGATTGTGTATATTGAATGTGTGAAGTGTTTCTGGGATCTCTGACTTGAGTGCAAATGAAGTTCACTTTATCCAACGGCAGGAGAAAACAAAGTGGTCATGGGGCAAAGTCTCTTTGTCCCTCAGACCGTATTTTGCTCAGCTGGGGTGAATTGTGCACTAATGCTGGGAGAGGCTGACATTGGAAAGGCAGCCAGAACTCACGCAGAATTCGTCTTAATGAAAGATACTGACGATTAAAAAAAAAAATAAAATCTAGCCCTTAAAGTTGTAGAGAAAATCGTTCACGTTTGTGGGGCGAGTAACTGTGTGTAGCTGAGTCTGCAGGCAGGTGGCTCCAGCTTTACAGCCACCACAAGACGGCGAGTAATGTCCCATCGGCCCGAACCGGACAGGAGTTCTGCCTGCTCCTCCGCGTGGCTGCAGCTGAGACTGTGAGCTGCACGGCTCCGGAACCTTCAGTTAGTTGTTGCTGAAGGAAAGTTCTAATGGCCTTACACAGCACAGCTTTCAGGAGAGCCCAAGTCTAGTTCCATCTCATCCCTTCCTGCAGCTTGCCTGTATTTATCTTAGCAGCTAGAGACCTGCTAGAACAGTCAAGAGGAAAGGGGGGGATTACACACTGAGCTACTCTGGCAGCAGCCTGCTCTTTTTCCCCGCCTCCCCCTGCAATTGAAAGTGTGGAAGGCATTTGAACTTCTGACAGCAGCGTTGCTCTGGGCTTGTTTGGGGAAAAAACTCTTTTATTTTGTTAGCTTCTGGAGAGTTTGCTCAGTGGTGCTGGCACAGGTGTTTGAACCCAACCAGTACGCGTGTAACATGGCAGAGTGGAGCTCGAGGGGTAACTTGTGTGCAGTTGTAGCGCCCAGGACAAAATGTGCCGTGTGAACAGAGAATACTGCACGGTTAATCAGGCTTCAGCAATACTCTGCCTGTCACAAGACTGTTTTGTCTGTATCTGCCTTTTTTTTTTTCCCAGGCATCTGTAAAATACATTTATATAATATTAAAAGGCCTGAGCTAATTTATTTTATTGCCTTCATTACCAAACAATAAAGATGCACTGTCCAACGCAAACATAATTAAAGCTGGCAGGAGTTCAGTTTTGTTGCAGTAGTGTTATTGTTTGTGGGTTTACCCATCGCCTCCTCGATTGCTTGCTGCCAGCGTTTATTTGAACTCCCTTGGCCTGGTTTTGATAAGCCAGTCTGACTGGTTGGACCTTGCGTGAGTGCGAAGAAGGGAAGTTCTCTTGGCAGTTAAGCCTGCTCTCGAGAGGGAGCAATTAGGACAAAGTGTAGCCGTGTCATGCGAAGTGCAAGTTCATCTGGTGCCTCTGCTGCCTCACAGTAACCCCCTTTGCGTTAACCCGCTGGGCTCGGAGTTTCCTCTCGCTGACGGTAAACACGGGTTTGCTGAAGCTCGTTGTCTGGGGGAAGTGATGGAGGGGAAGGTGTGAATAGTTACAGGGAAGGCGCCGGCAACAGTCGGACTAAATTGGGTAGGGGCAGGGTATAGCTTGACTGTTTCGCCCCGCTGGGTTGAGGAATTTGCACAAAACTGAACCGGAGAATTTGTGGCCCCGCAGTTCAGAAGGAGCGAAACTGCGGTCTGGGAGCGCCCTGTTTCAGGTTAGCAGGGGATGTGTCCCGAGAGAACTGTTTGGAGAGATTCTGACCTCGGGTCGCTCATTCCATGTCCTCCCTCGAGCCTCAAAACCACGACCTGACCAAGTAGCAGCAGTGGGGCCGGGAGGGGAGTGGAGCCGAGCCTTGCGTGACTCTGGAGGCCGAGAGGGTGTGTGAACACGGGGCAGGTGCGTGACTAGCGCGGCAGGCTTGGGATTATTCGTGGCTGATGACTCCACATGTTCAGCGGCTGCTATCAGGAGTCTGGAATGACTTTGATAATGTGCATGCTTGCATGTGTGCTGCATGCAATCAAAGGCTATTAGCAGAGGTAGCGTAATTGGCGGTTAGCATGCAAGGTCAAGTGTTTGAACACGTCTGGGCCCTCTGTATCGGCAGAGCGCTAGCTGAGAAGTTCCAAAATGAAGGCCAGAAGGATTCAGCAGGATCTGCTCCACGCCATTTTCCTGTTACCTCGCAGGAGCACCTCCGGTTTGACTCTGAAAACCTCAAGATGTGCGAAACCTGCCACTTCTGCCCGAGCTTGACTTAGTGGTTTGTGACTGGGGCACCCTGGGGAAACATAGCAGTACAAATAGTTCCTCACAATTGAAATGCACGCTGCTTTTCTCATTTGAATATGGCACTTGCTTGCTGCAACTGGCTCTTGTTACGCGTTTTCTCTGCAAAAGAGCCCGAGCCCACGAGTAACTGTTTGACTTCCTCTCTGAGCGGATGTGTACGCTGTGGCTGTTCCCCTTTGAGCTTGTATCACTGCAGAGCGTTTCTCTGGGCCATGTTGCATTCCCACGGCTCTTTCCCATCAGCGCAGGCAGTCCGAGCCCTGCCGGGCTGCCAGCAGCACCCGGGTGGCTGCCGTTGCCCCGAGGTCAGCGGCTGGTGGGAGTGCAAAGGTGAGTCAGGGCTGCTGGCCGCTGAACGCCGCAGCAGCAGAGCGTGCTGAGGGAAGGACCGAGTTCATGCTCTGGCCTGGCCTTTGGCGTCATGCCTGAGCTGTAGCAGGCATCGGTCTGAGTCCTGGACCTTTCTGACCTATCGTGCCTGACTCCCATGCGCCTCATCTGCCTGTCCCAGAGTAGGAACTGACAGTAAATTCGCAGAGCCCTTGCTCAGCTTGGAGCAGTGCTTATGAGTGATGTGAATGGAAGGAGCTGAGAGCTTTTCTTGCTGGCAGCTGTGCTCCAGCTATATGGCCGTCCCATATGGGGAGGGAATTAAGCTGTGCTGCTCTTCAGCTGGGAGACAGTTAAAGACATCCAGGTCTCGCAGGAGGATGTTTGAAGGGAAGAATAGCATCTGTTTCTGATTCTGTGTAGGTGTAAATCCTCAAACACAGAGCGAAGGGGCTTGGCTATCAGAATTATTTTGGAGAGAAGTTAGAATAAAGAGGCTGATTTCTGTGGCGGAAGATATTCAGGGATATCTGGCTGCCTGCTGCAGCAGTTTTCTCACCTGTCACGTTTTGCACTTCTTTTCCCATATGGCATGGGTAATTATTTTCAGTTTCCTTGCCCTCCACTATTTGACACACTACCAAGGAATTGCTGTTGCTCCCCTCAGCGAGCGGCCTTTTGGTGGCAAGGCATCCTCTGTATTTATTTCCAGGAGAGTTTACAGATGTTGCTGCAGGGTTTATTTTTGTGAAGTCAGTGCCACCTTGGCCTTATTCAGGTTTGTGTTTCTCTTGCCTGCCGATTCCAGGCTGGTTTCCTGTCGGAGCGAGCAGAAGGATTGTATTGCTTCCTACTGCAGGCGCTGTTCTCAGCGCTTAACAAAACCTCTCTTGTTTTCTGTCCCTTGATCTGCGCGCTGGAGCGTTTCCTGGCTCACAGACCAGGCTGTCAAAAACGCCTGAGAAGTATTTTTCCACAGACTTTATTCTTCCAGCCGCATTGTTCCCCTGCTGCCTCAGTGTATCGTGATTCAGCTTTTGCGTCTGGAGCCAGGCCTTTTGGCACGGCGCAGCTCGGGTGGTGGGGACACCGACCTAGTAAATGCGGGACCTCTCGTTTCGCTGTGATACGTGGGTTAGGGGCTGGAAGTTTGGGGCTGCTCCCTGCCAGCATCAGGAGGCGTAATGCATCCAAGCTTTGTTGGTGTGAAATCTGGTTCACAGCTTCTCTTCTCAATTTCACGGTGATTAGGAGCATTTGTATGTGTTTAGGCACTGGTGTGGATTAAAGTACTGGTGGCCTGGAGACCTGTAAGGGAGAACTTAATATTCTGTCTCCACGTCAAAAAGGGCTTCTCTGTCCATGTGTTGCTGAAATTACCAGCTGCCTGCTGAATTTTCATGGAAAGGTGTATTATTTCAAGCCCAGCAGTCGTGTTTAGCTGTCATCATTTCTAAGTTATAAAGCCTTACCAGACTGCAGTGTTCTGAAAAAGTCTGATTGTCTCCCTCTGCTCTCTCTGAACCCTAGACTCCGGGCTGGTCGTTCCAAGCGTGTCTTACGAGCTTCACAAAAAGCTGCTCTCGGTTGCTGAGAAGCACGGGCTGACGCTGGAGCGGCGGCTGGAGATGACGGGAGTGTGTGCGAGTCAGATGGCCCTGAGCCTCCTCGGGGGACCCAACAGGTAAAGCGCTTCCCTGTCACTCTCCTGTGGGTTTGCCCCCTAAGTGGGGTTGCAGTGAAGGGCGCTGCGAGGTTACTTTGGAGGTAAATGTAGTGTGGATGCCTGCTGCCGCTTGCGCTGGTCCCTCGGTGGTCCTGCAGCCAGAGGCAGCGGTCACCTCTCTGCCTTCCTTGCCTGTAAAAGGCCAAACTCATCCCGGTGCCGTGCAGACCTGTGTTGAAGCTTGTGTGTCAGCCTGTTGCCAAATCATCCTGAAAACCAGTCTGCGGCTTAGGCTCCTGACGTGGGAGGAAGCCTTGCAGCAGGGATCCACGTTCGTGCTGCTTTTTCTCGTTTCCCTTTCTAGCCCCTCTAGGCAAGGGCTGGCTGAACATACCATGTTGGATGAATGACTTGCTAAGGGCTGCTTTTTGGCTCCTGTGTCCCAGAAGTGTCTCGAGTCAAAGACAAAACGGACAGAGCTGAGATTTTGCTCTCCATTTACTGGGGTTTTTTCAGGGAATTGAACTTTGCACAGGTGTAATCCAAGACAGATGAAACCATTGCAGAATTTCTGGCGAGCTACTCCATTTTGGAAATCAATAAACATTTCCTTTGTTGTTTTTACATATTACAATTTAAGGATATCAATAAAACCAAAACTGAAGTGCTGCTGGACTTTTCACGATGCTAAACTAGCTTACAGGCATCCACACCTGAGCTGAGAATATCCTGCTCTCTTGGAGGGCCCAATTTGCCAGCGGGTTTGGAGTGCCCTTGCTGCTGTTTGCGTGAATATTTGTGCTGACTCTCGTGAAGAGATCTGCGCTGTGCCTGCACTTGCCATAGTTGTTGGTGTGGGCAGACAATTGCAGGTGTGTTTTTATGTCTCAGAGAGATGCTCCAAATTATTTCCTCTTGAAGGGGAAGGTAAGCCCTAACAGTCCCCGTCAGTTTATGCAGTAAGTACTTGCGTGCAGTCCAGGACCAGATCATTTGGTTAAAAGCAGTAAGCGATGACATACTGGGCAGCGCTGACCCTATCAGCTGAAAATCATGGAATGATAGAATGGTTTGGGTTGGAAGGGACCTTACAGATCATCTTGTTCCAACCCCCCTGCCATGGGCAGCGACACCTTCCACTACACCAGGTTACCGTAAGCCTGCCTTGGTGGATTGCATCGATAATATTTAAATAAATCAACTTTATTTTCCAGTTGATGAGGCTCGGGGTGTAGAAATTATTTTTCTTTTTTTGTTTTTTTTTTAACTGTGGCTCTGCTGATGGAGTAAATCACCCCATATTTTCAAGATTGTATAGTCAGCATTCTTCTAAAATCAGAGGGGCAGAGGAAGAAAGCTTCCTAAAAGTGAAATTGCGCCGGATTCAGGCTTGCTACATGAGCAGTGCCAAAGCCCCCTGCTCTGAAAGTACAAGTTGGCTGCATGGCGAACCAGGATGGATTGGGACCTCGTGCTCTCTGCTACGGGCACAAGGAAGTCTCGAAGGGACCCTGCAGGCAGAGCAGCTCTGGTGTCAGCGCTACCAAAGGATGTGGGTTCCTTCTCGAAGGCAACGGAAGATTTGCAAAACACCTGTCAATTTGCATTTTATTGATTTTTCTCTTGCAGGAAGAAGGTAAGAGATTCTTGGGTTTATTAACCGTCCCCTATTTGTCTGCATTTTTTAGGCTGAACCCGAAGAACGTGCACCAGCGGCCCACGGTAGCCCTGCTGTGCGGCCCCCATGTGAAGGGAGCCCAGGGGATCAGCTGCGGACGGCACCTCTCCAACCACGACGTCCACATCATCCTCTTCCTACCCAACTTTGTCAAGATGCTGGAATCCATCACCAACGAGTTGAACCTTTTCAGCAAGACACAAGGCCAGCAGGTGTCCAGCGTCAGAGGTAAGCAAGCGAGGAGCAGACCTGCTCTCCTGGCAGAGACCTGTGCCGCTCAGCTCCCCAGTGCCTCCCAGTCCGGTGGCACCATCTAGTGGCAACGCCGCTGGTGGCTGCCTGGAGGCTGGTGGGACAGCAGAGGCTCCGAGGCTGAACACAGGAGCGTTTGTGCTGGTGCGGATGGTTCCTGCGTGAGCAGATGCTGAAGGGCTGCTGCGTGAATCCAAGTCGGAGCAGCCGCTCTCTTAGGGTAAGGGCCTGCCTTGTTCAGCGCGTCGAAACCACAAGTCAACGAGCATCCAGCTGCTGCTTCACGCTGCGCCGGCAGCTTTGCTCGACCGGTCCCAGCAGCTGCCACTGTTCAGATCTCTTAGTCCGCCCCGGGAGAAAGCGATGCTCAGTCTTCTGTGAGAGAGCTGGCTTCTGTTGGTCACTTTGCCAGCGGTAGTTTCAAACCTGTTTGATTTAAACTTCTTAGGAGAAACAAACTTGGGAATTGGGGTGCTGCACGATGTTTTGTGCCGTGGCATGGTGGGGGGCTGCGCTGGCTGAGCTCCTTCGCTGTTAGGAAAGAGGAGTCCTTGCGCCGAGGACTGGGCAGTCTGTCAGGCGAGGGGAGTGCAGCAGATGTGGTGCGGAGCAGCTGAGCGCAGCGAGGCTGATGGAGCTCAGTGGGGCAGGCAGCAGTGCAGCGCACGAGCTGCCTTGCTGTAGCAGAGGTAGTCGGCACGTTCCAGAAAAACAGGCCTTTTTTTTCAGCTTGCGGAATATAAAATGATCCTTTGGTAATGAGAAGAGAGCAGCACTGTGTCCTGGGTTTGGCCAGGACAGGGTTAATTTTCACCGGACTCCAGGAAGGGGCACAGCCAGGGGGTGGGGGCTGACCCCACCTGGCCAAACAGAGCCCGGTATTCCAT
>Ga0065711_1004812_pt1 | contig 24145 bp, 21 predicted proteins | sample Hoacrofraction12_FD_59098 | JGI IMG/M metagenome (GOLD analysis project Ga0065711, IMG submission 59098) | Hoatzin crop microbial communities from Cojedes, Venezuela - Epithelial fraction 12 v2 (version 2) | ecosystem: Host-associated > Birds > Digestive system > Esophagus > Crop | place... | reverse complement strand
GGATGCGGCAACGTGTGGATACCCTGGCCAGGACGCCCTGGCCTTGAGCCTATCCAGTTTATCCTGGGCGCTCGAACGTCCCCGGGCTGCAGCAGGGAGCTGAGCTGACCCCAGCTCCTGGGCACCTCGGCAGCGAGCTCGGGGCCAGCCCGGGGACGTGCCCAGGGCCAGACACTCTGCGACATTGCAGCCACGCCTGCACAGAGCCACAGAGCCAGGGATCGCCTTCTTCTCTGCCCCCCTCAGAGCAGAAAGCCAGGGAGTGCCCCTGCCCGCGTCCCAGCCCAGCACTGCTGCCCCTCGGCCACGTTTGGCAGGCAGACCCATGTTGGTAACCCAGCACCAGACATCGGAGGGGGTTTCTTGGGGGTACCGTACGACCCACATACCTGCAGCACTGCTCTTCAGGCTTTTTCCCCCCCTCTCTCTGTTCGGAGGTGTTAACAGCAGACCGCTCTTGATGCCTGCCATGATGCCCACCCCAGTTCACAAAGCTGCGGTCACCCAGCGGTGTCTGTATTCCCCTCCCTGCCATTTTTCCTACATGGCAGCACCGAGGAAAGCTAATGGGCTCAGGTAATTTTGTCTTCTCAGGTAGAGAATTACGGCAAACAGTAACGTGCCTGAATCAAAATGACAGACCATGTAGTAATATTTTTTTACTTCATGCTGCCTGCCCTGCCTGACCCAACTCTCAGCCGAGCTGCCTGCCACAGTGATTATTTCACCCACCACAACAAAAATCATTACTGGACGCCGCAAAGTCTTCAGTGTTGAAACCCAGCCCTCCTTGGAGACGAGCAGGATTTAGCTGGGGCTGAAGCCCACGCAGAAGCCCCAGCCACCCGCTGCTTCGCCCGGGAGCTCATCACCTCAAACCACACCGCATGCTTTTCCTGTTAGAGGGGAAGAACAACAAAAAAAGCAGGTTAATTTCAGCACAGACCACCCACAGGGCAAATTTACAGCCCTGCCTGCAAAGCATAGCCTGGAAAATGCTGAAGGCAGACAGATAAAAGCAGTACCAAGGTGACTATCCAGCCACTTTCAGCCCCTTTCTCTGGGACGTACTGTTTGAAACTACTGACCAGCACCTCTGCCTGCCCTCAGCAGATGTGCCAGCACCGTGGTTATTTAGCCTCCCAGCCCAGTACACATTGCTTTGCCCGCAGCACATCGGCAGCAGCTCATAGATCTGGCAGCTGGTCCGTTCCATGGGAAGGATGGCCATTACGGGGCCCCCAGAGCCACCTCCCAGACCTGTCGCCTCCTTGCCCTGCTACCTCGTCGGCAGACACGTGCCTTGGTAAACTTGCTGGCAGTGGGGATGAGCCCCGTAGCTTCACAGGGCATCCTTAGGTTCTTTCTGTTGGGGGTGAACGAAGCCCTAGGATTCAAAAGGCCAGGAGCTGCCTGTGCTTCGACACCTACACCCAGGCGTTTCATCCCGGAGGACAACCTAAACCTGGTCATTTGGTGAAGCTGCACCCGGGTAGCAGCGCGTGGAGCAGGAGGCGGCTGAGCTCCTGATCTGTGCCATCTCTCCTCGGGATGGCTGGAGAGAACGTGGAGTGAGGAGAAGTTGTCTTCCAGAGGTCATCCTTATGTCGGAGTGAATTCTGTGTGCGTCCACACTAGATACGCATACATATGCATACCTAGGATTTAAAACACATCGCATACTGTGCAGTAGGGGGAAAAAAATCACAGCTGAGTGCAGGCAGGCTTTGCAGGAACTACTCATTATCAGATATAAAAATGTGGGTATTTAATCAAAGTAAAGAAGATTTCCATATCAGTCACAAACAATACGTCAGGCAGGCTGTCAGGTCTTACTCTTCTGGGGTGATGAGATGCTGCAAAGGACTTAAGATATTCGCAGATAAATCAGTATCTCCAGTGTTTTGAGTATGTGTTCTTCAAGTTTTTCTTCCATCGACAGTTTTTGTCTGACAGTAGTACAGCTCCAGCTCCTTTTCTGCTGTAGGGATGTTTCCACCAGTCTTCTGGAACGGGAGGCCCCACTCCGCTGAAGCACTTGAGCATGTGTTAAACTTCATGCTGTTGGCCATCTCTGCCAAAATCCCAAGGCCTCACTGCCCATTTTTCGTGGATCGGGGCTTCATTAAGTTGTAGGAAGCTGCGCCGGTGCTTGATGTAAACGTGGCAGCACCCAGCCCTGCTCCTCTGCTCCTGCACCGCCGTTGGTATGCCTGAAGCGGTTCCTCAGGAAATGAGCAGCCGTGATCACCACGTGCAGTGGATGTCCACGTCTGTGTTACACGGATGAGCTCTGACCTTGGAAAAAATCCCGACCACAACTTTCATGCATTCTCTGCCGCTGTGCTTTCTGTGCCCACAGTGTACTCTGAAGGGTCTCAGCTTTTGCATTGCAAACCGCTGGAGGCAGCAAGGCTTTCTAACTTTGGCTGCAAATATTTGCATACACACCGAGCTGTAAGAGACGTTCCCCACCGTTTATCTCTTCTTTAACACAGCTCTGTTCTGCTCAGTTTTTCTCACTTCTCCTCCAAAGGGAAAGTGACAGAGTCAGCCACAATGTGCCTGCAAGTGCTGTGAGACAGAAATCCATAACCAGCCCTTCCCCCAACCCTCCTTCTATGGTTTTAGATAATTAGTTGAAAAAATATTTCCTTGATAAGGCTACACCGGAGGAGAGGAGTGTATGAAGACTTGTAACTAGAACTGTGGAGAATTGTGTGGAATTTTTGACAAATGAAAAAATTTCTGAAAAACGGAAAAATTCTCCTGGGGAAAAAAAATGGAAACAATGCTCCAGCTGGGGTTGAGTTTCTCAGGTAGTTTTGACCATCTATCAGCATTCAGGGCTTGTTTCGCGCAACCGATGGGCAGGGAGGGAGAGACTGGGACCTCACTGAGGCCGGCTGGGAGGCAGAGGAGGGGACGTGGGAGGTCCAGTCCCGCCTTTCCACCTCCGACCGGGAGAGCGACACACTCCGCCTTTCCTCGTTTCTTCATTGCTTTGTGGTGGCTGGGTAATGAAGTGGTTTATGCCAAATGAACAGCTCGCGCAGGAAGGGCTGAGAGAGACCTACCTCAGAGTTACCACATGACTTGGGGAGATCCTGAGTCAAATCTTTGTTCTCAGCATGAAGAACGGCAGGGAGCACCGTGAGCTCCAGTGCCCTTTCCTCCGCAGCAAGTCTCCCAGCCATCAGATTATAAAGAAAATGCAAAAGAGTAAATTTGGCTACTGGGATCGTTTGGAAGAAAAAGGCTTAGCAAAAACCTGATTCCCCCCCATCAGAGACATGGCAGGGCAGCATTTCTGTGACACTACAGGCAGCTCCCCTTACGTCTGCTCTCCCGGGCTGTTAAGGAAGACTGACTTTGAAACAAAGATCTTTTTTTGACGACGAAGGTACAAATTTCTGTGCTGTTTATCCAAGCCACAGATTGCTTGTTGCAATTTTACAAGACAAACCTCCAACTCCAAAAGGCGAAATAATAGTGATGGTTGACTCCATTAGCCCAACGGTTCTTTATTTGTTGCTTGTATTTACAGAAAATATGCACAGGCTATTCAAATTAAGTTTTGATAGTTGATGCTTAAGTTTATCAGAGAGAGAATACATCCTGTGCTTGTACCCACATACAGTGTTTATTTACGCTTTTTAAAGCATGTTTACTGACCTTAGCAAATAGCATTTCCAAGAAAGCTGCTCACAGGCTAAGCAAATAGTGAAGCGATCCGAAGACGTTATTAACGAGGGAAGTGACTCACCGGCTTAATGACAGGGAGGCCTCCACCGGCGAGCTGGGGTGCCAGGGCTGGAAACCCGGGCAGAGGGAGGAGGCCCGCCGGCACGGAGCGGAGCAATGCTGTGCTGCGCAGCTGCGGGGAGATGAAGTTTGCAGCCTCTGCGGCTGTGCCGCACAATACTGGGTGCCATTTTGGAAACCTGAGCTGTGACCAGGCATTTTTGGATGGTGCAGGGTTTTTGTCCTGGGAAGCATTTGCTGTAGAGATCCCCCCGCTTGTCCGTACACATCAACAGCTGTGCCGCAGGGGCAGAGGAGCACAGAGGTGCCCATGCCCCCGCCATGGGCCAAGCACATTGCGATCTCGCAGGCTGGAAAATAAACCTCTTTGTCGCGTGTTCCCCTCTCGCCAGGGCCTGTCTAGCCCAATGCTGCGCTGCCCGTCCCAGCGTCTCCTGGACAGGATAGTGCGGCGCTATGCTGAGGTGCCAGACGCTGGCAGCATCTACATGGACCACCTCACCGAGCGGGACAAGCTGCGCCTGTTGTACACCTTGTCAGTGAATTCACACCCCATCTTGTTACAGGTACGTACCGCCTCGCCCGGGCTTGGAACGCCACCCCGCAACCGCTTGCCAGTGAACCTGTGCATAAGACGTGCACTGGCCCCTAGCTGCAGAGGAGTCCCAGCCCTAGCCTCTGGCAAGGTCCCCAGCCCTCATAAAGCCAGTTTCGTCTACGGAGTTGGGTGGCTGAAGCCAGGCAGACTCCTGCGGTGCTGCCTGCATCAGCCTGTGAGGTGGTGGAGAGATACAGATGCCCAGACCCTTCAATAAATCAGAATCCAGACAGGTTGTTGCGCTAGCACACTGTGAAAGCCAGGGTTTTACACACCCCTTGAACTTCACAGCATGATGTTTGCATTGCTAATACATTGCTTAAAATCACAACCTGTTCAAAAAAGACGAAGAGCATGCTTTAGCATGGGAGGACTAAGACGCAGTGTTGAGGTTGAACATGGACTTGGGGAGCGCTGATTTCCCAGGCTCCATGTGCCAGTGCTTTTTTTTCCATTTGCATACCACCAGTATCTAGCTCCATGGCAAAGTGCAGCTTTGAAGAGGTGTTTGGTGGAATCCTGAATACACCTGAGTGCTGAGTTTGCAGGCAGAGAGCTGGGAGGCCTCACGCCCCTCCCCTGGTCCCCTGCCGACACTCCAGGCGTGTGGCTCCTCTCCTTCCTTATGCGTGTCTCCAAGGGAGCATCCTCACCTTTCCCCACCACCCTCCCCACCTTTGGTCCTCGCTGTTGTTTCCTGCAGCCCTTTGAGCTACCACGAAGAAGAGAGGCAGCGGCAGCATCTCTCTGTCTCCTGCCCCAGGCCACTGCTGCCTTCAGCAGCGCGCAGGCCTCTGGCTGATCCCAGGGAGGGGGAATGGTGCTCGTGCTCTGGGATTCTGACGGGGGTCACTCAGCCACCCTGGCCATGACTCACTGGGGCACGAGGCTGCAGCTCTCAGCACTGAAAAAATAGGGGAATGCAGCTTAAAGAGGTGAGAAAAATATGCTGTAGAGAAATGGCTCGATTTTATGTGGCTGCCCAAAGTGCCTTCACAGCAGAAGGAAGAAGCAACCTGAAGCATGAAACTGGACAAGTTCGTATCCCCCCTCAGCAGGGCCTAGGGGTGCTGGGGAGGCAGACAAGTTATAGCATAAATGGCAGAAAGCTTTGTATTGGCTCAGCAGTCACGCGGCTTCGTTTCTACCCGGGATAACTGCGCTGCCAGCACGAGCTGCAGTGATGTGGGGAGCCCAGCCCCAGCGTCCCCACTGTAGCGAACACCCAGCACTTCTGCCTGTGAGACTGCAAAGTCTCTTATAAAGCAGCCAGGCGGTTCTTACAAATCAGTGAAAAGGGCTTTAGCCTCACCTCACCTCCAAGTCATGACTTCAGCTGTGCAGTGCTTATGAGGGACCCATCAAAGGCTCCATAAAGACACCTAAAATTAGCTCTTCTGTGCCTGAAATTTTCATTAATTCAAAATCTATTATTATCTTGGACTTTCTGGTTAGTGTCCCTCATGGAATAAGTCTTGAAATATCAGGTTCTTCTTCCTTAATTAAAAAAAAAGGAAAAAAAAGAAAAAAGAACAGAAAAGAAGCACAGCGTAGCTACTCCAGGAGGGAGCAGAGCCTTCCCTGGCTGCTGGGGCCAGGCTGGGGTGAGGGAGGGTGGCGGGCTGCGTCAGAAAGCAAAACGCGACGCCAGCGTCGCTGCTTGAGGCCAGCCAGGGCACTTGGAAGTCCCCCGGGAGGGAGGTGGGTCCCCGGGCAGAGGGCAGCGGGCAGAGGGCAGGGGCAATCCCCCCGATCCCGCTCTCGCCGGCAGATCTTCCCGGAGGTGGAGGGATGGCCCTTCCCGCGGTACCTGGGCTCCTGCGGGCGGCTGGTGGTCAGCGCCAGCACCCGGCCCCTGCGCGATTTCTACGGGGCGGCCCCCGAGGTGGCTGCCGACCTGGCCCTCCAGCTCCTCGCCGTCCTCCGCTCCATGGGCACCAACGACCTCAACTATTTCTTCTACTTCACCCATGTGGACGCTGGCACCTTCGGTGTGTTCAGCAACGGGCATCTGTTCATCCGGGATGCCAGCGCGCTGGGGATCATCGACAAGGAGGAAGGTACTCAGCAGGCTCCATGGCTGCGCGTCTGTCACGGGAGGGCTCAGCGAGGCAGGGGAAACAAATCTTTCACCTTCTACGCTCGGCTCTGATGATGATTTTTTTTTATTGTTTTTTTTTTGGACCAACCAAACATCGCTTGCTAAATTAAATAAGGAAAAGTCCACGGAGAGATTTGCCGAAAGCTGAAGCATTATCAGCAGCTCCTGCCCTCCTGGCGCTGAGTCGGAAAGGCGACAGGAGGTTCGTTTGTGCAGTCAGAGGTCTGGGGACTTAGGTCCTGCCTGGCCCTCTCTGTGGTTGGCAGCAGCGTTCAACCTGCACGGAGCTGAACGCTCTCATTTCAAGTCTCCCTAAATCACCTCTTTTAATTTTTTGCCACACAACTGTCAATATTTGCAAGTGGAAATTTCATAACTTCATTTGTTTCAAGTATTGGGTCAGATCAGACTCTTAGGTACATTTATCACGTTAACTAATAATCACCATTATTATAATTATTATAATAATTATAACAAAAGAAATCCCCTTTCGTCATTTTTACATGACATCAAGAGTTAATGCTCACTTTTGACAGATTATATTGGTCTGCTCCTGGAAGCAGAGCTAGTCAAAGACTATTCCTCCAATAATTTAACAACTTCATTTTGAATGTTCAAATTTTCAGAGGGCCTTTGCTCAGCTCGCACATTCAGCTGAGCAGATCTCAAGTATTCAGAAGCAGCTGTCAGAGAATTTTCTGCCGGATTTCTTTTTCTTGTCCCAACAGCTATTATGGTTGACTTGACTCCAGCTAGATGAGCTGCTCCTGCAATTTTATGATTTTTGGGTAACATGGAAAAATTATAGGTTTGGCGCTTTGTGGTAGTTTTTGTAGGAACTCCACATTTCAGGTTAGTACCCTAGTTCTTCTCGCTTTTTCTGCACCAGTTTGACTTGGCAGACTCCTCTCCGCATCCCCTGTCAGGCAGTTCTGCAGAGCTCTGTCATTCAGAAAAATATACATATTTCAGGAGTGAGAAAACTGGCCCTTATACAGCTACAGCACAGCGTACTTTGTGGTGGAAGACAGCCGTATCCTTCAGGTAGCAGCAATCCCCATGTTAATACAGAGGTACAGACATATGTGATTATCCAGCATTTCGCTTCTAACAATGGGTTTAATTGTCTCTAACAGGGAGCCAGCTGATTGACGGCCAACAGAAGTATAAAGATATATTTAGCTGTTTGACTGTGGACTGCCGGTCTGCATTCGTGTCCTGTAACTCCATCAGAGAGCAGCACAGCCTTGTCATGGTGTGTCAGCAGCTTTTGCCCAAGCTCCTGAAGGGGAAATTCCTGCAACCCGTGCAGGAGAAAATAGACAGCTTCTTGCAGCACTGCGCCAACGGCCTCGCCGATGACCAGGGAGTCAACGAGGCGGTTGCAAAGCTGGCAGAGCTCCTGAAACCTCTACGGTCTTGCGATTCTCGTTTTGCCTACCGCTACCCTGACTGCAAATACAGTGACAAATACTGACGGCTTCGGAGAAGGGGTACCCCGGGAAGGACTGGGGCAGTGTCAGCCCCCTGCCAGCATGGGAAGCAAAAAGGAACCAGGGTAGCTGGAAAGAGCTGCACCAAATCTGGGGCTTCCTCTTCAAGGCGGAGGAGAAGGGAGCAGAGTGCACATGGGATTTATTGTTCATCTCCCAGAGATGCATTTGTTACATGGGATGTTAGACATGATGTAAGGCTTATGGATTATTAGCATTACTGTGAGTGATGGGGCTACAGGATTAATAAATCTTATTCACCTGTTTTGGCCTTGGGAGAGTTTTGCGTGCCCTCCATTAAAAAGAAACCCTCCGAAGGCAGCACACTCACAACTAGCTAGATGGAGGAGCTTTATTACGAAGAAAGTCCTTCTGATCAAGATGATATACACATATTGTGGGATGGGTGGAAGCATTTAAGACTTTCCTTATGGGGATTTTTAAATCATAAACTGAACTACCGGATCAGTTCCATACCATCACCCATCACAGGTCGCTTCTATAAAATGTTTAACTTTTATTACTTTTATGGCACACAGAACAGAAAGATGCAATCAACAGCATTAGAAAGCTGAAAGGCCTCATGTTTCTTGAGACTTAATTTCTCCCATCCCCAAATAGAATTACTTTTAGTCTTTCCCAGGTTGACTGGCAGTAACTGGAGACTAGAAAGGTTCTTGTTTTAAGATCAGGAAAAAACCCAGCTCTGGGATATGATGGTCCAGTAGATATTTTCACAGTTTTCTCTCTAACGAAAACTGAAGGAACCATTTAAATCAGAAAATTACCTTACTAGGAGCAACAACACAGGCAGAGGACGAGAGTCTAGTTTACCCTGAGCCTGGTAAGGCTTGCTGAACACTCAGTGCTCTGACATAGGTGCTGGGGCACCCCCCAAGAGCTGGGGAGGTCTAAGTCCTGACCAGCAAGAGGTGCAGCCATCCCCATCCCCTTCCCTGCCAAAGGAGGAATCAGTAAGCCAGTCCTCAAGGGAGTTAGTCAGGCACATAAAATGGGGGGTGGTGGACTCTTTTTTCACCGCAGTGGCCAACCCAGGGCAGACGCAGGTGTCTCATTTTGTGGGGGAAGGCTGTGAAAGTTGTAGAGTTACAAAACACAACTTTCTCACCCAGCGTCTGTCAGTCCCCACCCCGTGTGCTGCCCGTGGGGCAGCGGAGGCCCACACCAAACCTTTCCTGATGTGTAGGGGACTGCCCGGTCTCACCTGGGTTTGAGTCTTTCTCCTGGGGGCCAGGTGTGTGGGGGTCACCAAGCAAACTGGACTGAGCTGAGTCAGAAACTGGAGTTGCTGGATCCCCCATAAGCATTTTTATCATGGAAACAATCTTCCTTTAGCCATGGTTCAAAAAAGCAATCAGTAACAGCAACAAAGCAGAAGAAGGTGTGAGTGGATTTGCATTACGAAGCGTTGTACGGAGTTACAGGGAGCAGGAATGCAAGTCAAGGGAATGCAAGCCAAGGTTTTGTGTTGGCTGTGGACAGGCTCTGTGCGCACAGAGCACCCAGCCTGGGGTTCAAGGCAGGCGTGGCAGACAGATGAGGCACCCAAAACCACACACAGGTCTGACACTGGGAAAATCTGACACAGGGCATTTATTTTACCTTTCCTCCTGGCATAAAGTACCAAGTGCACCTTTCACCTCTCAAGAAGCAGAAACATTGAAAATAATTTGTGGGTAAGTTTAGCTCCAGGCCCAGATGGTCCGACAGAAAAATGTTTAAATATACAGCCTAAGCTACGGCTGCAGCCCTCTTTCTTGGTATCAGTCTATTTCTACACCATGGCTCTCTTCCAGTAAGAAAAACATGTCCTTCACTGAGATCCATAAGGCTGACTAACAATCTGTTTGCAACAGTTTTTCCTGAATCTGTCTGCATCTCCGATCTCCCGGTCTGTGATATTACCTGTCAGCTGGGTGTCCGACCCGGGCCCCTTGCCCTCTCCAGTGAGTCCTCACGCTCAGAGCTGGATGCTGCCGCTTCACCACCGCCCTGGCTAAGGTCAGTGGTGAGGGGCTGCCTGCCCTGGGCTGCAAGCTGCCAGTGTCCTCACAGTGCTGGAGGGCAGCCTTCTTCACGCAGTCGTAACTGAAAACACACACCGCAAAATGCCCCAAAAGTGCTAAGATGAAGAACTGGCCTGGTCTGCCCACGGCCCAGCAGAGATGGTCTGCAAGCCATGGTCTGCAGAGAGGTCTTCACAGCTGCTCCCTTACTCAGGCTGGCCTCTGATTCAGTGCTTTCTGGTATAGCAATGGCTTGACTTGCACTGAAAGGAGGAGCAGCCCTTGCAGCAGGGCTTCACGCTGGGTTCACGCCTCTCCCCTCTGTCCTGGCATTTCTGTTTTCACCAGGCACATTCTTCTTTTGGAAATGAGCCATTCGTCTACCATACAGATCTGTGCAAAACATCTCCTGGGCTGCAGAGCATCTCTCTGCTATGAAACCAGCCCAGGGAAATGCAGAGGGAAAGCATGTGCTCAGCCCCTTAGAGAACGGCAGGAAGCAGAGTTAGATCTCTCAGGTCTCATCCAGCATCGGGCAAAAGGACTGAGAGGTGTCACAGGAACTTTGGCTGGGCCTTGATAACTCATGGTCCCAAAATGCTGGGTGTAAGAAACAGAATAGTCGTGGTCTTACTCTGCCACTGGACTCAGCTGGCGAGGCTGCAGCAGAAGTCTTGAGGCATGCGGTATCTATTTTTACACAGCTTGATTCAAAGTTGTCAAAGCTGAGAGGAGTCTCCCCACTGCTTTCAATAGCCCTTGATATGAATTTTATAAAAAAAGACTAAAAATAACACAGTCATGGATTTAAAAATTATTAAAGCGTTGGGAGCTGTGTTCACCACAAGTTTTTCTTCAGACATCGATTACAAAGGCCAGGCTCATGTAAGACTGTGACTCATACACCAGCCATAAAATCAGCCCATGGCTCAGAGAACAATAATTTTCCTAAACTAAATCTCATTTCCCTATATTTCCCTGGCCTTTTTTTTCCATTGCCATTTTTTTTTTCTCTTAGTATTTTCCTTTTTCTTGGCAGTCAGGCCCTGGAATCGGTGCCCACCCTGTCTGCCAGCTCCAGTCAAGCCTTGAAATGCTAGTAGGCCAAGCTCCAAAAGGATGTGAAATTAATTTATAAATGGCAGTTATTTTAAACCTAATCCTTCCCAGAAGAACTCTCGAGCAACTTTTTCCTCTCTGCGTTTGAGTTATTTCTGACGGTGGCTTTGTGTGAGCCTTTGCAAACTGTTCCTGGTAGCAACTTAAAAGGTTTAGGCAGGAGGACAAGGATGGCAGGAGAAGTCTTCCACCAGTCTCACAGTCAGCCCCAGCGCTCCCTTTATTTATGGGTAGTTTGCAGCTGCCTTTATGTCCAGTTGTTTATCGAGTCTCTCTTTCTGCCCCATCTCCGGCACATTTTTAAAGTTTTCATGTCACGACGTTTGTAAAACTGTATTTTCTGCCATATTTTGTCTAGTGGCTTATTTCAACACTGTCATTTCTCAGGGGATGGGGGCTGTGTATGGGCAGCCCATAGCAAGCGACAGTCCCGGTTTCACCCAGCGTAGTTCACCGCTCCTCTAAGGACCATCTTCAGCCAGCGCCTTCCCACATGTCCATGGTGTGGGCACTGCTGCCCCCTGCCCCACACAGACCCTTTGGAAGGAACGGCAGCCAACGGTGGCCTTAAATCCTGTTTCTCATGCACTCCTCCCACCAAAGAGAGAACACTCTGGCAGGGTTGGCTGAAACAGGTCCTCATCAGAGGAAGTGGAAAATTGGTGAAAACTGGTTTCCTTCCAGAAGCAACGCTCCCCTCTGCACCCTTGTTTTCATTCAGCCACCCTCTCACTCAGAACATGGCTGCTGCGTGGGGGAATGCCACCGAGACGCAGCCTCTGGAGTGGCCTCGTGCTCCCAGATGTCACCGGTACATCTGCACTCTTGACTCTGGGCTGTTCTGACACCTCCCGACCAGCGGCCTTCAGTGGGACGCTGTGTATTGCTGGGAAAACCCATGCAGGTATTTGAAGTCAAGGTACCTGGTAACACGCAGAGCACCCCAAAACCTTCTAGCAGGGGGCACTGTTGTTGCAACCAATCCTGGGGGGTTGGAGGTCCAGCTTTCCCACTCCACAGCGTTTTTCTTGCCTCACTTTGCATGTCTTCCATTCCCCTCCCAGATTCGCACGAGTGACCATCCAGAAAACATCGCAGCATTTTGGAGAACTTGGGATCAGCAGCCAACAGCTCCTGTCCACAGGAACAGCCAGGCGAGCACATTTCTTGCAAGTGTCTTTCCAACAATCTCAGCCAGCAACTGTTGTTTGCAGGTGCTTTTTATTTGGCTTCTGGTTTTGAGACTTTAGGATGCTCTTGGGTCCCATTTTCCCATTACTCTCTACAGCCAGGTGCTCTAGATACTTTATTGTTAATTCTTCCTAAGTGAAACCTCAGCTTCTCCCATTATCACATAATTCTGGAAAGCAGAGCTTTAACAAAAATACTGAATGTCATGAGATGTTACGAAATCACAAGAGCCAGCACCACGGTATTCTGAACTGGCTCACCAAGATGCATCAATTTGATTAACAGGTGAGTCTAGCTGCTACTGTATCCTATGTTTCTCTAACTCAGTGCTGAAATGAGCTTGGTAGCCATCCTGAAATTAACAACAAACAAACAAACATGAATTTCAGGGAAAGGTAAATTAATTGAAACCAGCTACTCATGACAAGTCCATTGGGGGGCGGGGGGAGGGGTGCACAGTTTCTTTCTTACAGATTAAAAAAAATGGCTAAGCTCATCTGCTCTCCTCTGCATGAGGGTGGTCTCAGCCAGAGGGTGTTGGTGGTTTTTCAGCACTGCTCCTCAAGGAAGACTTGAACAACTGACAAGAGACCCCCAAGGAAGGATGAGGATGACCCAGAGGTCCAGAAAAATGAAGTGAGAGAAAAGGACAGATGGAAAGCTAGGGAGGAACACCTGGTAAAAATCTTCAAACAATTAGAAAAAAAGCAATAAAAGGATGGGGATGAGCTGTTCTACATTTCAGTAGTGGTCAGGAATGTGAGCTTACGTGGGAGCAGGCTAGATGGGCTGGAGTAAGACTAGCACAGAAATAGATATAGGAACCGCCGGGTCTCCACCATTGAGACACTTCAAGCAAGAGCAACGTGGCTGCACATGGCACTGTACTGGACAGGAGGCTGGCCCCGAGACCACCAGAGATCCTTCCCCACGCAAATGGTGGCCATTGAGGTAGCAAGACCCCCTCACCTTAGTTATCTCTGTCGTATGTGGTGACCTGTCAGCCCATAAATCTGAGGTCCACAGATCTCTTGTGGAGACAAGACCTCCTAAAAGAGGAGATGTTAGAGGTGGCTGTTGAGTGGCTGAATCCAGAGAAGAAGATAGTGCAGTTACACACCTGTGCATAGACCACCAGAAGGGAAGAGACAGCAGCAATAAGCCAATTTTCTAATTGAAAAAAAGAAATCCTGTGTTTCTAGCATAGTTCTAGTTGCTGGATTTTACATTTTTGCTCTTCTGGAGCAATGAGAGGAAGTCTCCCTTTCTCCACAGGTCTCCAGCTGGTGCTGAAGGATGCTGCCTGCCCTGTAAAGTAGCCCCCACTGCTGCTGGCACTCCTCGCTCCTGTCCTAAGGGCCATCAAAATCCCACCACTGAGCTTCTCACCTCACCCTACCATCAGGCTAGGATGAGGCTAGCTACACGACACCCAGCCCTCTCCTAACCTTCGAGGGGAACAAGCAGGCGAAGAGTTTCCTCAATGGGAAAAGGATGATGAGGTCCTGTGAGAGCCAGAGGTCATCCTTCACCTCTACTGGCTTCTCATGTAGCACCTCTCAAAGCCCAATCCCCTCATCTCTTTAAGGATCAACCGCCTGGGACTAGCAGGTTTTTTTAAGACAAAGCTTTATTCCTTGCAACATAAAGTATAAATGGCAATAGCTAATCTAAAGCAAACTTTTCAGGTGTTTGAAAGAACAAGAACACACCAGCCTCTTCCCTGGGGACATGGAGCTTGAAGAGAACAAGTTTGTCAGGTACTACTCAGCAAGGCTGCATATAGCTACAGCCCTTGCCTTACACAGTTCATTTGCTACGTTGCATGTAAAGATAGCTCTTTAGACTAACACCCACGGAAGCGTCAGGTAAGGTTGAGCGTATTATGTGGTTTAAAAGGACCTTCTCAGTCATGGTGGATTTTTTTTTTCCCTTCAAAATTTAAATATTCAGTTGGATAAAGGCTTGTCAGATTCATTCCTCTAGTGATGTCTTAAAATAGTGGTTTTTTCTTGCTCTGAAAAAATAATCAAGTTGCTAGGAATAATTGGATATTTTTCACAGGGATGAAAACCTCCTTCTGTTTGTATTCCTGGTACAGGAAGAGCAAGAGAGAAGATCACCTCTGCGTTTTCACTCCGCTCTGGCTGGAGCAGCTGTAAACATTTACTCATTTTTTTTCCTCACCACCTCAAGCTGGAGATGGAGAAAAGAAAGTGCCCTTACATGTTTGCACTGTTTCTAATAGCAAAACTAAGCAGGGATTTGTGTACAGTTCAGGTACTGCTGAAGGACAGGAGGAGAAAGGTGCTGGAAGAATGATGTTGCTGCGGGGGAAGTGCTGGGATTAAACATCTCTTTTCCCAGTCAGGGCACTCGCCACCACTTCGGGCGTCCCTGAAAGGAGTCACTACATCACCGCTGGTGTTCGAAAATGCAGATCCTTTCAGCAAGTGGGCAAGGGATAGGAACAGTTGTCCAGGTTTCAGGAAACATTATTTATTCTTTCCCATTTCCATACTTGCAGCACTGCTTGCTCTGCCTATCCCCCTTCCCTGGAGAGGGGACCCCACGGGGTGCCTTTGCCACGTGAAGGCTGCGTGGGACTCAACCTCTCAGATGCCAAAGGACTGCAGCAACCACCTGATGAGCAAGGGGTGATGCCTGGTCCTCAGGGGCTTTCCACCTCACGGCTGCATTGCCCGGGGACAAACGTTGACAGGGGTTTCTCTTTGCGTCTACAAGGGTGAGAAAGAAAAAAAGCCGCGTAGGAAGAATTCCTATTGAATTCTGTGAGAAAAATGGCCAGAAAAATCTAACAAACAGATTTTGACTTGCTTTGTCAGCTTCTTTGAGAAAAGCTCCCTGAAGTTCAGCTGCTTGACGTTTTTTTCCACCGGTAGTGTTGGGGTTACGGACAGACCGAGCATTTCTCCTAACGAGAGGCAATGTCCGGCTGCAGGGAGAGCAGAGAAGGGCTGCCCGAGCAGTGCTGAAATTTATGGTTGCACGCCCCTAGGTAGGAGCCAAGCAGAGCTTTCTAAAAATACAGCTTTTGCATGACTGAAGGATTGGATATACAGCAATATGAAGTCACTGCGGAAGGGAGGCAGAAAAGAGTAGCTTCTGAATGGAGGACATGAGTTACAAATAGGACCTTGAGGCTACAGAAAAAGTATATATTTGCCTAAAAAATAGCCTAACCCCTCAGCACTGGCAAAACAAGGAGGAAATATGAAAGGCCAAATGCCATGGAAACAACCAGGACTCTTGTAACTGGACCGAGGTCTGGACCAAAGACTGTCATCCCCAGGCACATCTGTGCTGGTGCGATTTTAGGAGAAGGGTTGTTCATAAATTCGAGAAAAACACAGACTGAACTAAAAGACTGAGGAGTCTCAGTACTACAGAGGCAAAATATAACAATTACTGAAAAACCTATGACTAGAAAGTCCCTCTTTTCCCCGCTGCAGACCTGGATCTGTGAGCACACCCATTCCCGCTGTGAGCCACCGGCCAGCTTCGTCTGGAACACGTGGGGATAGAGGCCCTAAATGCAGCCCCCTAAATCACCTCCTGCTGCCAGGTGAGGATGGAGGGATGCTACGTGGCAGACGAGTGAGGTCATCAAGAGGGATGCTTGTAGAGGCTGGGCCTGCAGGTTGCAAGGACAGCTGTGAGCTGCTTCATGACTTAAATTTTTAAGCCATAAATGGAGCCCAACAGGAAAGCCTGATCTGCTGTGATGTCCGCCCAAGTTCTTCCTGAAGAGCCCTGCAACAGTGGGATCTGTTTAAAGACACCACATTAGAGGTTTAGAGTGAATGTGTACCAACAATAAATAAAAAAAATAAATACACACATACCCCAGGTGGCCAAACAAGCAGCACAATGGAGCGAGTCGCAGCAAACAGACACCCTTCAAAGAGCAGAAATCAAATGCAGAAATTAGGCAAATGAGATGCAAGACTACAATAAGGCAGCCCCAGAAGAGAGATCCAAGGAGCTACTTGCTAACAGCGTGGAGGCCGACAATAAACCCTTTCTCAAACACATCAGAAGCAGAACGCCTGCCGGAAGCGCTGCTGTGGCCAGCGTGCAATCTCAGCGCAAGGAGGCACAAGGAACGGAGAAATCAGTGTTCTGCACTGATATTCACAGGCAGTGTCTCGACGAAAAAATAGGAGTAGTAGCTTCAGTGAATCTGTTGAGAGCAAAATCGGGTAAACCCACCCCTGTCTCCCCATCTGTCAGGGTAAGGAGCCTATACACAAGGGAGCGCAGGGGGTCACGCACCTCGCCTCAGCTAAGACTTGGATGCAGCTCTGTAGGAAAGCTGGCGGAAATACTACCCAGCGGGTGCGAGTGAGGAACCCTGCTCAGGGTGTGCACGGCTCCGTTAAAGGCAGACCCTCCTCATGGGGAGAAAACCGGGAGCAGAGAGCAGGGGCTCTGAGGAGCTCAGCCTGCCGAGAGAGCCTGGAAGGAGTTGGGTTTTCAGCTCAGTGCGCAGCAAAACGAGGTAACCAGGGGAGCACAGGCGTGGGAGGATTTTCCCGGGGGAGGTCAGCCTTGCAAGACGTCGTGAGGCTGAAGAGAGGTGACTGCAGAGGAGATCCCTGTGTTGGGGATTGTAGGGTAGTGGGAGGACACAACAGGAGAAGGAGCCCTCTTTGTCTTGTTTCTTAAGTTCCTTCCCAGACACAGCACCGGAGGTTTGGCCCGATGTGTCAGCCCAAGTGAATTTCAAATGTCACAGCAACATCCAGGAAGCAGGGCTGGGACTCCGGGGGTGACGTCCCAGCTTGTGGCCAGGTGCCCGCTTCCGATGACCAAGGAAACACCTTCCTCAGTGGAAAAGGAGTCTTTAGCTTGGCAATGTCCATAAAATTAAAGATGTGAAGAATTTAACAATATTTATGAATAAAGGTATTGCAACATAGCTACCAATAACTCACTGTCTTCTGAAGGAAACACCCTGATTTTCCACTGATGCCTCCTTTTGGAGAAAAAAAACAAAAACGACTTGAAGGAAGTAAGCTTACCCTGATCCAGAAAAAAACATCTTGACATCACTGTTGTGAGTGGGAGGGAGAGAGCGCTGCATAACGGCACACGGGAGCTTTGAGATCTCAGATCTATTAAAGCATTAGTTGGTTAGCCTAGCCACTTTACACGCCTGGAAATGTTCATTCAGAACAAAGCTTCGTCATAATCAAAAGCAAGTTATTAGGCAAAAAATGAATCTGGTTTAATTTTATAGGGCAGGTACCCTTGAGAGACTTAATATTTCAACATCTGAAGCAGTTTTCACTGGCTGTACGTGGATTAATAGAAGTTTCTCTCCTCTCATAGGTTCAAAATTATCCAGGAGAGTTGATCTGATCTTTGCTTTTTAGGGTTTGGAAACCTTGGGCTCGGAGAACTTGCTTTCCTCCCAGGTGAAACCTGGTAGCTCAGGAACCTGTCCCTCCTCCCCTCTCGTGTCCTTCTTGGGTTTTTCGAGAGATTAACTACCATGATCATGCTCTCTTGACATCTTACCCAAAATAGCTTCATCTGTGGCTGTCAGGCTGCCTCCTTTACTAACCATCCTCACTCCCTTACGCTTACTGAGGTTGAATCATTTCTCCAGGAGGACTGCAGAGACCCCAGCCTCCTTGCTCAGGGGCAATTACTCATTCCAGGAACTGAGACCTTTGTGTTTTCTGAACTGAAACAGAAGAGGACTTTGGTGAGCACCCATGGGTGCTTCCCCGGCTCTGCCCAGGGGCAGCCAGCTGGGGAGGAGGATGCCTTTCACCACCCCGAGGTGAAGTGGAGCCATCACCCTGCTTGCTCCCAGGGGATGTCCCCGCTGCCACTGTCCCTGGCTGTCAGGTCACTGCTCTTCCCCAGGGGCCTGGCTGCGCAGGAGCTCTGCCAGGCTGCTTTGGCACCTTGGAAGAGGGAGGAGAAACTATTTCCTAGAAGTTGCCACAGCTGGAGAGATGCCAGGGGAAAAACTCCCTCTGGGTGTGCACCCGGAGGAGACAAAAGCGGATTGTTAAGAGAAGAATAAGGTCGTTGTCACCCAGACCGCTGAGTCCTCCAATTCCGATGACAATTCCGACGTCATTAAGTGATCACGGTGGGGCAGAGGACCTTGTGGCATGAGGTGCTGTGCTTCTGCCGATGCCGTCGCGTCAGATGAGATAAACTCTGCTCAGGGGAACTTGCCATGCAAACAGATACAACAAACACATTACAGGAGGCAGAAACTGTGAAGGGGGTTTCACTGCAAAAAAATGCAAATGGAACTCTTTCTAGTTCATTTACTGTTAATTGGATCACAATTTTCTTCCTTTGCTGACCTGATAGTCACTGCAGACCTCAGAGGAAGGGATCAGAATAAAACAACATCCCCTCCACCAAAGCTCCTGTCCCACAGCCCTTTCCCAAGCCTCCTGGAAGCAAGAGATGCCCCCCTGCTGAGCTCAGAGTCCATCACCGCGCGTCAACCGCGCATCATTAAACGGACACCGCACGTCGCAACCACACCTTCAGGCATTCCCCAGCCGAAAGACTTGCTGTATGAAATCCCCTAAACCCGAGCCAAGGCACAGAGGAGCAGGTCAGGAGCACCCAGAGGTGACCAGCAAGAGGAGCGAGGCGCTCCCTGCTATGGGGAGGGCAGCCCTGCCATGGGCAGGCAGCAGCATCCCAGGGGACGAGATGGGCCGGCGGTAGCAGACTGCACACACGTGTCTTCAAAAACCCTACAGCTCCAGCTGAAGAAGTGAGGATGAAGAGTGTAGATTTTCAGGTCAACATGATGGGGGGTGGGGAGGGTAAGGAATGGAGGCAGGGGAGGGAAAGCTGTGACCCGTGTGGCAGGGAAGCGATGACTCTAGTCAGAGCATTTTAGTGTGGCAAGAGGCAAACATGAGAAAACCAAACAAAGAATCACAGAGTAATTCAAGTTAAACCAACATTTAAAACAGCATTTCAGCAATGGGGACTAAGGTGGAGGTGTGTTGGAGGCACATTAAGCCTCCACACTTTTTAAAACTTTAAGACAATGCATTCTCAGACAGCCCAAGCAAATGAGTCACCTTGCAACAAGACAAGTAAATGCTTATTCTAAAAAGAACTATTTTTCTTGTATCTTGGCGCATATATGCCTATTTTAAAAATAACCATTTTTCTTGCATCCTGGTGGATTTGCCATCGTCAGTGACAGGCACAGATCTATGTACAGTGTTGATTTAATGGCTTGATCATATCTTCTAGCCTGGAAGTTTCTCCTAACTTAAACTTGCTCCTCAAACCCAAATTCTTGCTCTTCTTTGAGCACTAAATATGCTGAGAGATGGTGGTGAGCATGGCTGAGACACAAGGAAAGACTACGCTAAGGATGGCTGGCAGTGACAGTGTGGAGATAAATGGTAAGAGATGACGTGTATTTTGAGAAGGAGCGATAAGCGCAACCACTAAAAAGCACCAAAATGAGTACATAAAGCATACAAGACATTTAAGAAGCAAAGAGATTTGCCAGAATAGAGAGAAAGAGGATTTCTTCTATGGCAGATCAACAGCTTGCCAAAGTAACTGGAGGAGGGAGGAGGTGCAAAAAAAGACCCAGAGCAGTGAGCAGCTCTCCTTCTCTAAGATTTTTTTCTGTGTTTTCAAGGTTTTGAAAGCAGACATAACACCCAGCTTCTGGAAAATGAGAAGAAATGCACTTCCCTCCTTTCCAGCCGCAGAAAAACCCACTTTTCTAACTCGTACCTCCACCTCTGCCCTGTACCCACCACCCCTGCAGCGCATGAGCTCCCTGGGGTTTTGCTCTGAAGGCTGAAACTCCAAACGTGGGTAATCACTGGCAGGGAGGAAAGGAAACGGTGAAACAAGAAGGTGCTCCACCCCTCTATCCTCCCTCCTGGTGCCAACATCTGCCAGCACAAACCTCCTCATCCCTTCCCAAGCATTTTTCTCAGCAGAATTTAGTGTTTTCCCCCATGGGTCTCCATGTTCTCCGTTTGTCCAGCAGCACCCATCGACCTAGCTGGTGGTGAGCAGCGAGGGGAGAAGGTGGCAAGCTGCCCCAGCACCCTCCTTAAGCAGCCAGCACCCCCACTGTGGCTGCCCCCCTGCCCAAGCACCCCCAGGGTGAGCTGCTGAGAAAGAGGAGGTGGGTGGCAGGGAGGGGTCCAGCCTTTGGTGGAGCTCCAGGGCTGGCAACATTTCCATGCCGAAGGCCAAACTGATTTCTGTAGCGCAGCCTCCACATTCATGCACAGCTCCATGTTGCCCAGCATCACCCCCAAACCATCTCGTGGCTGCGGCCCAGAGGGAAGGAAGCCATGGGCTGCACTGGCAGGCCCTCAGGATCTTACCCAGCGGGGCTGGTGGGACCAGTGGGCTGGAGAAACACAAGACAGCGCTGGAGCCGCCATATCCTGGCACACACAGGGCCATCACACACCTATTCAGGCCCAGCAGCACTTCATTCGTACGCCGGCTTATGTCCTCCCATCTTATAACTGTGCAAATAAGGCACCGACAGGATTACCTATGGTATTCTTCATAACACAGCAATAATTGCTAAAGGCTCCATCAAGCTCTGTAAACAGCGTTTTGCACCGATTTTGAAAATTAGGAACTGAAGTTGCACTTACTATAATTGCCATCCCATTTTGTTCAGTGCTGGAAAACTCATCCCACTTTTGCTTTTTATGTTGTAGCTGCTGCAGAAGTGGCTTTTCAGAGGTATCATCAACTACCGACACGACGACTACTGTTTTTCTGTTGCCCAGAACTGAGGGCAAATCACTGAGCACTTCTTCAAATAATTTTTTACCTGCCCACGCTCATGCCCTGCTAGACTTTGCTCCTCTTCTTCTTGGTTTCCTACCCTTAAAAAAATGTATACTGGCACCTCTAAGACACTTCTCACAAAACCAGTGATTTTTTTCTCCTGCTCTTTTCATTTTTCTTCTCCTGGGGAAATGTGTTCTGCTGTATCTCAGACGTAACCCTGCAGAATTCCTGACCGGGGCACACAGGTAAAAGCTGAAAGATGATGAAGTAGGATTTAAATGTCAGGCTGCAGCTTTACCTATAACCACACCGTGCAAACACGGTTCAGTGCACACAGACACAGCACTTTCCCTCATCCGTGTTCAGCAATACCAAAATCTCCTGTCGCATTTGAGCGCTGTGATGGATAATGATGAGGGAAACCTAATCCATGTAGAGCCGAGGTCTTTTCCTCCTAAGATGCCCCCCAGCCCATGATGTGCTGTAGGCTGGTTCTTGGCCGAAGTGCAGTATTTCGCTGCAAAATATGTCAGCATCATGTCATGTGAGTGCTTGGGATGGCACCTCCATGGAGGACCACTGGGCTGAGTCCACACCGCCCTTTCTCAGTAACATTATACTCAGTCAACCTGTCACTGAAACCAATTTTTTATTTTTCATTTTTAAATCTGCCAGCCAGGTACGAGGTATCTGCACCCCCATCTGATGACTGCGTATCAGCATCCCTGAGCTGCCCAGGTGCTTCCTCCTCCTCAGGCACAACCACAACCACTTTGCCACCTAAAAGCTCACCTTCCCCCGTGCTCTCACAACGCTCTCAGGGTTGTGTCAGCCTGGAAGTGTAAGCAGATAAAAGGCCGGGCAGAGCATTAAGGAACACCAGCCCTGGGCCCCCTCCAACGCACCCTGCAGCTCCTGCTGACTGGCCTCCCCGGGCTACCAGGGTGAGCACCCAGCCCTGCCCCGGGCCCTCCTCGAGCAGGGCTTGGGGAAAACTGCTGCTGCGCTGCTTAAAGACTCTGACACCATGGCGGGGGGACTGGGACAGCCGCTGTGCTGTGGCAGGGTGGATGGCAGGGCCGGCGTAATTTGCTCTCCACTGCCCATGGGAGCCAGCTCCCCCTCACTCCCCCTTTCCTCCCGATGCCCAACACAGGAGCTGGCAGAGCTGCCCTGCTTTGCAACGAAATCATCTGCAAATCATTTGCATTTAATCCAGGACAGCAGAGGTAACAGTGGCATCTCACGAGCAAGACGAGGTCCTGCGCACAAATACAGAGCCCTAAGTGTGCCCCGAGCCTGCCAGCAGCTCCTGAGACCCTGCAATACGTTTCCAGATCTTCAGCTACGAAGCCATTTGTCCTTCGAGGCAGCGCTGGATTACTGGAACCGAATGGCAGCAGATGCTCTTCTCACCTTGTGCTGGACACACTGCCCAGTGCTACTACCCTCAAAAACCCCTCTGCACGCCCCCCTCTCCCTGGAAAAAAAACCTGTGGCAACTGTGACTGGCTGCGAGTTATTTTTCTTGGCTTTTTTCACAGGCCAAGTGAGGCTGTTCCTGGTGGCTCATTCATCATCCACCAGCCAAAATTCACTCCTATCTGAGCTCCAGTTTGGATCTTGAACAGGTCATTTTTGCACCCACCTGAAAGCTGCCTGCAGGCAGCAGGTGACCGAGCCCTGTCTGCACCCACTGCCCCCCCCTCGGCCTTCCCCGGGCGCTGGAGCAGTCGAGTCCGAGTCACTGCTGCAAAGGTCAGCCAGCCTGCGGGACGGCCCGCTGCCAGTGATATCCTGGGAAAAAAGCTCTTCAGAACCCTGAAACTTTCCGTATCTTCAGACTGAACAGAGTTAAAGCTGCAGCTGCAGCCAGGACATGCACTGCACGTTGCACTTCGCATACAGCATTGAAAGCTAAAGATGCCTGACCACCCCCACAAGAAAAGTCCAGTTTCCTCAAAGGACTACTCAGTTTCCCACCAGTTTGGTGCTGAAAAGCACACAGGAGGAAAGGGCCGAAAATATTCTCTATTGCTCTTCACCCTTCTCTGTGCCCTCAAGGCTAATATAAATGATAGCCCAGCCGCGTGCCACCGGACACATCTCACACCACCGCCTCTCTCCGTCACCTCTTGCGGTGCCCTTTCCGCCCCTTTCAATGATTTTAAGTTTTTGCATGTACTTTACGGCCAGCTCTTCCACACCGCTTTCCCACGGGCTCTGGGAACGGCTGGGTTGTACACCTTGGCTTTGGGTGGGATTCTTTCAACCATATCCTGGCTCCGTGAATTAAAGGAGTTAGTGCTTTAGTCCATTTATTTAACTATTAGCCGATCAATTAACTATTGCCTGGGCTTTGTTACTTTCAAATTTCTCTCTCCTGTGCCTGTTCTGGCTTGGTCTCCCTTTTCACCAGCTTCAGTCCCAAACCGCACGCCCCTCCCTATATCGTGGGTGACAGCACACACATAAACCAGGCTGGAGAATACTCCCCACCCATCAGAAGAAACTGTGGGATGTGTCACCTGAGAGCGGTGCTCCATCCCGCCAGCGAGCGGAGTGTCCTGCCTTCCGCAGGAGAGGAGCTCCTGCCCGTCCGGAGCTCGGGGGCAGGACAGCAGGGAGGCGGTGGGCTCTCCCCATAAACCCATTTCCATCCCACCCTCCACACGTGCACCCAGCGCCTGCCACTCCCCACGCAGCAACCCCATTTTAGGGCTGTAGCAAGGCCCATGGCTACAGGAGGCCGGTAGTGACCCGTACAAGGCCAATATGACTGCTCAAGGGGTGAAGATGGGAGCTGAGACCTCCCCGCTCTTGTCCTTTTCCCTTCTTCCATCCCTCCGGTCTGTTTTCACAGCTTCCCAGAGGAAGGAGGGACACACGCACCTCACCCCATACCCAGTTTTCTGAAGCTTTTAATGGGCAGGCACCTCGTAACTGGCCCCGGCCAATGTCGCCCCCCTGGAACAAGGCACATGGCACCCGCTCACCTTCCTCCAGCCCGTGGGCTCTCCCCAGACCCACGGTGACAGCTCCCGCGGGG
>Ga0065711_1034211_pt1 | contig 24146 bp, 10 predicted proteins | sample Hoacrofraction12_FD_59098 | JGI IMG/M metagenome (GOLD analysis project Ga0065711, IMG submission 59098) | Hoatzin crop microbial communities from Cojedes, Venezuela - Epithelial fraction 12 v2 (version 2) | ecosystem: Host-associated > Birds > Digestive system > Esophagus > Crop | place... | reverse complement strand
TTTTTTTTTTTTTTTTTTTTTTTTTTTTTTTTTTCTTCATAGACCCTTCACTCTGTTCTGGTCTAGTTTCCAGAGTAATTCTGAGAAGAATGTAAGATGCATGAGAAAGCAGGATGGAAAACTTCTTTGGCAATATATGAGGCTACTTTGAGCAGAGCCTATACTGTGCATTGTGGCATTATGTATCATACCACGTATGGGCAGGGTGGAGTGGGGGATCCCGTAATACTTGGAGTTTGGCAGGGTTAGTCCTCTCAGGAATAGTCACAATGTTAAATTACAAGACAGAGGGTAGCCAGTATATGCCTCTGGGTACACCGCAGCAATATCTGTTTATACTCTCTGATATTTACTTTTTTAGAATGTAATAAAAGCTAATTTTGTTTCAACAGCTGAAGGATCTGTGACCATTTTTCCTCATGAAGTTATTAAAGAATATAGCCACTACAAAGATATTTTCACATTTATTGCCAACTTTCTTTGACTGAAGTAGCAGTTTTTTCTCCTAATACCATGTTTTTTCCCCTAATATCATGGCTTTTCATACTTATCCTTAAGAGATGCAGCTCCAAGGCTGACAGGGATAATGCAAAAGACCTGGAAGTCAAACAAAAAGCAGAAGTGACTGGCAGGAACTGAAGCCGGTAAGTACTGCAATAAAAGTGCTATTTAACCTGCTGGCTAATACAAAAAGGTTATTTCTACAGCAACTAGTGGAACAATATATTTAGCAATTAAATTAATCCAAACAAATAGGGATTTTAACCCCACTGTCCTGGCTAAATTCCAGCTTAGGTAATTACATTCTAGCTACTTGCATTCCCTCTGGAGTTTTTGCTGGGTACATTACAGTTTACACCTTGAGTGTGTGTTGGGCTTGTTATGAACAGTTGTGTAGCATGTTAGCATCTGGTAAATCCTATCTGGTAAAAAAAGTAGAGGTGAATGTATTTCAGCAGAAAAAAGAGGCAATTGTTCTGTCGTATTTAACTTCTTAGTAGGATTTGTAGATGCAGCAAACACCAGGACTGGCACGTTATGATGATGGCCATAATACAAACAGATAGGCAGTGATTAGAAATACACAAACAGACCGACAGACAAGCTGCATTAGGCTTGCTTTCTTCCCCAGCCTTCCTGTGTTAGACTTCCCTGTGCTTCCTTCCAAAGCTGAACCTTTTTCTTAATATCAAAGCCAGATTGAACTGGCTGCTGGTATTTTTAATCATGTCAGTTTGTCGTCCTGGTTCACAGAGTAGCTGCATAAACAGATGCACAGGTGGAACTGAGGAGAGGAAAGGAACTGAGTAAACCAGCTTTGAGACAACGCATCCCCTCCCAGTGGCACATGTGCTGCTCCAGCCTTTTGGGAGATTCAGCGGAGGCTGGCACATTTCTAAAGCCCTTCTGGGGAAATACAATGAAACACTAAATTCAAATCTAGCTTACATCTCCTACTGTATCTGATACAAAGCAGTCTCTGACTGTGGCTTTGATGCCATTTTGAAGTGCCATGAATATCACAGTAATTTAATTCATTTTATTGATTGTAAGCTCATTTGGAAAGGAGCTTCCCTGTGAAGCTAAAATGTGAAAACATGAGTCAAGGGTAACATACGGTGTTCTCCATGAATTTCCCTTTACTTTTCCTATTCCATTTCAGAAAATATGGCATGTTTTGTGAGCTGACAAGATGATTAAGCTGTAGCTAGCATACAGTGACCAGGTCAGGGAGTCTTGTTGCCCTTCTGCTTTTTCAATGGAGCTAAAGAGAAAGCACTATGAATCCATTCAGATCAGTCACATAGGAGACACAGGTGGGTAAACACAATGGTATTTGGATGTGGAGCCATCAGGGAGATTCAGAACCACCAGCATTGTAATTGCAGTTTCAGGACAGCTTTGCCAAAACACACAGAGGTATAATCATAACCCGAACTTGGGAACTGTCTCTTCATGGTACTACCTGTAGAAAGTGAGGACACATTCACCTTCTGCTAAGAGCTGCAGTTACCTGGAGATTGGGCATGTGCATACCACCTCACAGGGAGCATCTGAGGGAAGTCAGCTCTTTGTTACAGGCACTAGAATGAATTAACAGGAATAACGAGGTCTGAGGCAAAGAAGTGGTTCCTTTCACCTACACGAATGTTTTAGCAGCTGTGCAAAATACTTAGGGTCCTTAGGTGAATGAATTAATAGAAATGAACATTGACAAGCAGATTGTAATGAGGATTGCTTTTGATTACAAAGATCTTTTGGTGATTAAATCCAAAATCTGTAAATTTTAAAAAGTGTTTTTATTTATTTATCAAAGGGAAAACATTTTCAGCAAGATAAACAGAAGACAAATGTATCAGCTTCAAGCTCTTCCTAACAAGTTTAATTTACTTCTGTCAAAATGATTCAGCCATCGCTATTTCTCTACAATAGATATTTCGTTGGGGAAACTAATCTGAATGTTCATGATAGATGAACTGCGTTAAAAATTCCAATTTTTATCAGCTCTAACCCTTGATCTTAATTAACTCCACACCTGTTCCCCCAGAAACCAACAATACAATCAATAAAATACTACAGCTAGCTGCTTGTATTCAAGAAGAATGCAGACAAAAATTTATTTTCTGTTATTTGCTTCTGACCAGTTTGTGGACACAGCAACAAGTGCACTGTATTGCCCTCAAAGGCACTGCTGGGCTTGATCAAGGGCCTGATCCCTGCCACAGATAAGTACATCACATAGTGAAATTCCCTCTGCTGCACATGTGGGTGAGCAAGGTGTAAAATAAGGGTGGTATCTTTCTTCTCAGTAACTGGCAGCAGTTCTGATGGGGACAATGGAAGGAACCACTTCTAACATTTTTCCATACGGAGAGGAGTCAGGTCAATATTCAATATCTATCCCATGGGAGAAACTGCTGTGGCTTATCCTCTGTACACAGGAAAAGGTCAAAGCAAAGTGAAGGAGTATAGCTGCACTGTCCTTGGGAACACATTTGAGTAACCTCCTCCAGCTGTCTGAGTACCTGCACCACCAGCGCTTGTAATGCTCTCTCACTTTTGCATAATCATTTTTGGGAGTGTGTAGACCCCGTGCTGAACTGTTTGAGGGGTATAAAATAAAAAGCAATAAATCCTTGGCATCTAACTCCTACAGCAATGCTTTGTAAGCCAAGTGTGTTGCTAAGCCGTGTAATTTTCAGCCTTCAAAGTAGTGCACTTAGGAGTCTATTAGTGGGCACTCTGATGTACCTAGCTATTGTTCAAGTCTAAGGTTGCGGGAACATAGTTTAGCCTAAGTATATTGTTAATCAGTGGTTATGCAATGTATTCTTGGTTTTTGAAAAACAATTTCTTGGACAAGAGTTATGTAGAAAGGAGCCATGCTCTGTTGGGGTCAGAAGGGCTGATGAGGCTTGGCATATTGTCATGGTGGAATTCGGGATAGGGCGTATGCAGGGAAGTAATCGTATCACTTAGTGACAAAAAACCTGAAATGTGTTTACTAAGTGGGGTGGGCCTGGAGGGTGAGTACCAATTTTTATAGTAAGATTTCTGTTCAAAGACAGTTGCATGTGACACACTCATGCCAGTTAAGGCCCCAGCCCTTCTGGCTCAGTTTGGACCAGCACCCTGAGGAAAGAAGTGCTTGCCCTGACTGACTTATTCAAATCCTGGCTTGCAGCTCCTGTGTATAGCGTTTCCATCTCCTTGCCAGACTTCTGCATGGCACTGGGCAGCTGTGGGGACACATGTCTCCAAACTGATTAGGATGCCATCAACCCCACAGTGGCTGATTTTTTGTAATCTAATTTCAGTCACATGGTCAGTACTATGCCATGTGTATTTTATCCATCTATATTTTATTTAAAGCAAAATCACCTGTTGGTATGTTTTATACATTTTTAATGCATTAAAATCATAGAGCCATTAAGGCTGGAAAAGAACTCTAAGATCATCAAGTCCAAATGCTCCTGTTAAGAGACACATAGTGCCTCCCTAGACAGAAAGAACATTTTACTACGCAGGGAGTTAACAATTGGCTTAGTCAAGCACGAGAGAGGGCTGCAGCCAATGTGTCAGACATATGGACATTTCCAAAGAGGTGAGTCTAATAAGTCAAATAATTCTATGAAAGATAGGGGAATGACAATAAATCTCGAACTCAGTGAATCTTCAAGGAAGCTCCCTTGTAGGAGTGCAAAAATCAGCCTATTTCCCCAGACCAAGAATGTCTGCTATGAATGTAACTCAGAGGTGAAGTGCTGGTAAAGAACTGGAGTCCCTTCTGGACATCTAAGAATGTCTAATAACCTGAAAAGCTGAAAGCATGAGAGACTTTTTTTTTTCAGATGAGAATCACAGAATGTTTGACGTTGGAAGGGACCTCTGGGGATCATTTAGTCCACCCCCCCTGCTAAAGTGGGTTCACCTAGAGCAGGCTGCACAGGACCACGTCCAGATGGGTTTTGAATATCTCCAGAGAAGGAGAATCCACAACCCCTCTAGGCAGCCAGTTCCAGTGCTCTGTCACCCTTAAAGTAAAGAAGTCCTTCCTCATGTTCAGATGGAACATTCTATGTTTCAGTTTGTGCCCGTTGCCCCTTGTCCTGTCACTGGGCACCACTGAAAAGAGTTTGGCCCCATCCTCCTGACACCCACCCCTGAGATATTTATAAGCGTTTCTAAGGTCCGCTCTCAGCCTTTTCTTCTTCAGGCTAAACAAGCCCAGCTTTCTCAGCCTTTCTTCATAGGAGAGATGCTCCATGCTCCAGTCCTCTCATTATCTTCATAGCCCTCTGCTGGACTCTCTCCAATAGTTCCTTGTCTTTCTTGAAGTGGGTAGCCCAGAACTGGACACAGGACTCCAGATGGGGCCTCACTAGGGCAGAGCAGAGGGGAAGGAGAACCTCCCTTGACCCGCTGGCCACACTTTTCGTAATGCACCCCAGGATCCCATTTGCCTTCTTGGCAGCCAGGGCACACTGCTGGCTCATGGTCAGCTTGTCATCCACCAGGAACCCGGGTTCTTCTCCGCAGAGCTGCTCTCCAGCAGGTCAGCCACGAGCCTGTACTGGTGCATGGAATTATTCCTCCCCAGGTGTAGGCCCCTGCACTTGCACTTGCTGAACTTCCTCAGCACAGTGCTTCCACACTTCCAGCAGCGCACCTCTCCTCATTGGCTCCTTCACTACCTCTGTCAAGAAGTTATCAATGCTCTACAGGAACCTCCTGTACTGTGTGTGCCTAGATGTGTTGTCTCCATACACACGTACTTTGTGATTGTGTTTATGTGCTTTGGACTTTGGTAAATTAATACTTGCATTTGAAGTCATTTTAACTTGGCTTGAGTTCTGAGGGGATTCAAGCTTATTAGCATCAAGCTTATTAGCATCCCGTTTCTGTTAGAGGGAGATCTTTACAGTCGTTGGGGTAAGAGTACTTTTTTATCTCTTTGTTTTTTTTCCGGTACTAATTCTCTTAAATTTCTCTAAGGTGATCAAGCACTAACAGCTCTAGGCTCAAGGACCAATTGGGATACAGGGGGTGGATGGAAGAACTGTTTGGCGAGTACAGCTGTTATCCTAGTAAGTGTCCTGCTATATAGAGAGAGAACAGAGAAAATGTCAGAAGCCTGAGGGTCCTGAGGAAGTCTGACACTGATAGAAATTGGGTTTGATCTCATCTGTTTAAAAAAAAAAAAAACAACCCAACAAAAACAACAACAAAAAAATCCCAAACAAACAAATCAACCACTTGGCTACAGGCTTTGTGCTGTGTCGTCCTGAATGTTAGGGACAGTGTCCTGCAGCTTGCTATATATGATCATGACCATCTGGGTCTTTCACAACACTGATACAAATTTAAGTGTCGTATTATTGTTAAATATTGTGATCCTATTACTAGGTGGGGCAGGGGATTCTGAGGCATAGTTGTAGCATGAGTAGTTGTAGTATGTACCCAACAGAGGGTGCAGACACATTTTATGGTGCATATTGTAATTACCACAAGAGTACCAGCACCTAATGCTCTTGGTAATGCATACATTTAGAAACTCAACTCTCCTGTGGTACTGATAGATTCTCCGTCACTAACAAGAGCTAGCTCATTTTCTCAAGAGCTGTGAGGAGACTGTATGGTTGGAATATGCATTTGAGAAGGGATGTGATAAATTGCCCGCAAAATTAGTTTTTCTGCTTTATATATTTTCCCTTAAAGAATTCCCCTGGGTGTTTTTATTTAAGCAAATGAAAACTTAAAGGCATTTGTGTATATTCATGTTTCTGTGAGTGCATGTATCTAGATAGCTAGATTCTCTCATGGAGATAGATGCACACACGCACACAAGAAGTTTATGTGTGTGCATTCATGTATTACAGGTAGGGCTGTTGTCAGTGTCTATAATTAAAGTTGCCAAACACTTCCTATTACAAGCAACTGAAAATAGGGTGTTACAGCTCTCCAAAACAGGAATTTTGAGGCTAGGGTTTTCTACAACAGGCCTATCCAAAGTGTGTGTGTGTATATATATATATATGTATATATATATATATATAAATTTCACCAAGAGTGTTTGGTTGTTTTGCAGCTAACACAGGGCAAAACAAGTTTCCCTTGCCTTAAAAAAAAATGAGTCATCGGAAGGCTCTAGTATTCCCACTTTCAGAGTGAGGCTTTGAAATCTGAATGGAGCAGGGAAGTTCTGTTAGGGATGCTCCCATTGTTATGTCTATAAAAATACCAGTTCCACTGTCAGTCAAAATATAAGCCTTTGAGAATGTCTGATTTGCTGGAGTTCAACAAAGTTTATAGGTTTGACAGCTAGATCTTGAAGAGCTGCTGCTTGGATGGGGCATGGTTTAGTACAGGACTGAAACAGCCTACCTGGTAATTACATATAATGTCAGGCCTGAGCACTGCCAACAAAAGGAAGGTTTTTATTTCCCCTCTCCAAGAAGAGAAGTCCCTGCTGGGCACCAATGCCAGAAATATGACCCCTTCACAGGAATGAGAGCTGGAATTTTCTGGGGAGACAGGCATACACTGGTGACAACATGAAATGAGGCAAAAGGGCAAAAGCTAGAAATGTAAAGGTAGTGGAGGAAAAGGAGGAAAAAAAAGCCTGGAAGCTGTGAGGCAAGGAGATAGGGACTGCTGGGCAAGATGAGCAAGAAGAAAATAGATGGGGGGAGGATAAAGTTTCTGTGAAGAAATAGAAGATACTGCAAGAATGGCTGGGCTAGAAAAATGGAAATCAAATTAATGGAGCAAAGGATAGGGAAAAATGATGAAAAGCAGCTGAGAGGCAAAGGGTAGAAATTGGTAGAGATAAAATTGGTAGAAACATCTAAAAGTGGAATACAGAGGTGGTATTGAGACTGACTAAGGAAGTGGTAAGACCATTTCAGACTGGGAACTGGTGTGAGAAGGGAAGATGAAGCTGGGGAAAGGGATATACAGAAAAAGTGAAGAGCTGACAGAGTAGAAACCAGACCAGTATGAGAAATGGCGCAGTGGACAAGAGAAAAAACTGGGACGCTAATAGAAAGTCCTGTCATTTATTCATCACTAATTTTTGTTTGTCACAAACAAGGCATCCAGAATTAGTGTATTTATTTTCTCACTCAAATTTCTTCGTACTGGTTTCCCTAATGTAAACTGGAGATGGATTTGTCCCCTCGCCTCACAGAAGTGTTGAAAAGATAAATCGTGTAGTGTTTGTGAAACACTTATGTACGCTAATGATGAGCACCACAGAAACACCCAGGAGGAAATTAATAATTCTGTCTTCAGAACCGCATTTGTAAATGCGCAGTAAATAAGGCCTGGGGCAATACATTGAACAACAAGCAGAAAAAAAATTATTGAATTGCTGCTCATTAAGCAAGCACAGTCCATTCTATGCAGAAAAGGAGGCAGGAAAAATGCTGTGGAAGAAAAAGGCTTGTATCATCAAAGCTTATATCATAATTCACATACAAAAGGGAATCTGAGCTGAGGCAGCACTAGCAATCTTTAGTCTTTCTTTTCCTCACTCTAAGAGAGTTTGTCTTTATGACCTTAATAATGTTCTTGTAGTATTTTTGTGTTTGTGAAGGTGTAGACATGTAGCAAAAAAAGTTATCTCATGAAGATCGAAAAGCACAAGAAAGCAATACTGTTTAAAGAACAGATTTCTGTCCAAGTAGCACAAAAATAATTCCATTATTAGAATGAGATGTGAGATACGTAATTGTATGTTATCTGGCATGGGTATACTTATAACCATAATATAAAACGTCCTAATGTCACTTTTCATGCCCATCCAACCTTCTCTAGCACACTATTCTACTGTGAATTTAAAAGCAGCTCTAACAAGCTAGGAGGAATGAGGCCAGAGCAATTGTGACTATCAGGATGGTTTTTCCTACTGAGTTGTATTCTGTTTATAAACATGGAGTTGAAACAGCCCCTTATTTAGAGGTAGTGTTAGCAGTTCTACTGGTATTGACTTAGTCAATTAGCACTACATTACCTAGCTGAGTAAGCTGTATTCCTCTGAATAAGGATACGAAATGTGTACCTAGTGTTCTAATTAAATCCAAAGGCCATTAATCTCTCTAATTGCAACAATGCCCTCCAGGAAAATTTCATCCCAAATGTACCATTCTTCTTTTGCCCGAACAAGTGACTCCAAAACCATCTGGAGCCTTGCCAGGCACAAAGAGAAAAATTTTTTGGCTGTAATCTCACACCAGAAAACATTACAGGATGAAAAATTGAAGAGGTCAAGCAAAGTAGTGAGATTTTTCTGTCAGGCTGCTGGAAGTATTGACATCTAATTCCTGAATATTAGTGGTCATATCATCTAATTTTTCACACAAACTTGTAGGAGTCATCTGTTAATAAGTAAAGATTTTCTAAAATGCTCTGTAACCTTTAGGGATGCTAAACTTTTTCTTCTCGAGGAAAGGAGGAGCGAATTAGGCCCCGTGAGCAAGATGTGTAATCAGAGGAAAGCTGCAGAGTGCAGGCAGTGGAGCTCTCTGAGCACATGCTATCAGCCTTAGGAAACAGGTTCCTTTGTGAACTGGCCAGGTCAGTGAGCAGGAGTCGTAGGATTATTGGGACTGGGTTTTACAGACCCAGCATACTCTCCAGACTTACAGTTTATTTGCACTCTGTAGGACATAACCTGAAATTCCTAAAAAGAAGAGAGTATGTTTCTTGATTCTTTGCATGTTGAGCTCATTACTGTCAGCAATATTTTACATGTCCAATTGATTCATTTTAGCCCTAGGGCACATGCAATAGATTTTCATTGCTGAAGATTTAGAAGTAGCACTAAATATCACTCACTTGGCCTAAGGACATGCACTAAGAGGCTTCTTTGTTTTTCAATGGTCAAGAATCGCCCCATTAGCTTCAACATTTATTTCACCTGTTCTCTGGAGTGAGAAATTTCCTTCTGTGGTCTACCAAGCTAGAAATAGTGGGCATAACATCAGAAAGGAGATTACTAGAAGTAAAGAGCTTTAAATGCTTGGTGAGGGAAACTACACTTTTGTAGAATATGAACCTGATGTTTTTCTGTTGTGTATTTTTTGCCTCAACAGATCATGTGCTGCCGCACCAACATGTAAAAGATCTGAGGCACAAATCCTAAAAGACTAGTAACATCTCCCACCCACTGATTTTACTGAGAATTGGGAAATTATCACCCTTTGGGCGATGTTGGTTTTTTATTGATCACACCTAGCTTTAAAATGCTGAAAATGCCAGAATGCAAACAGTAGTTTTCATGTAATTTAGTGTGTTTTTGTAAAAAAAAAAAAAAAGAATTCTGAATTCAGCATTTCAAGTCTTTTTCTATGGTAAGTCCAAATGGATCATATACTACTAGCAGCCAGATCTTCTCTTTTAGCAACCAGTTTGTGCTTCATATTACCATATGACGTGACAGATGGGACAAGGCATAAATGAATACAAACCTAGGTACATCTTCGTAAGGTCTCCTCTCCTTTTTTTTGTTTTTTTAAGAGCCGAAGCTTGAAAAGCAGTTTTCAAACCGGACATTCTTTTGCTGAAACACATTGAAAATCAATTGTCTCCATTGGGCAACCTTGTGCACACCAAGAATGTGATTTGTTGTTGTTTCTGCTGAGACATGGAGATTTAATGACTCCAGAAATTATTGATATGTGGAGGGGATAAATTTCATGTTGCTTCTGGATTACTGCGTGTCCCAGTGCACTGGGAGATACAGCTGGTGTCACTTCAGACATCCTTAGGCAACTACTTGCAGGGTGGCATCCTGCTGTCTATGAGCAGTGGCAAAGGTCTTGCATTAGCAGTCATAACTCAAAATTTTATAATGCAGCGAACTAAATAGTTGAATGATGGAGTGGGCATCCTGCACAAACCTGTAAACACTGATGATCCGTTCCTCTGGGGGAGAAAAAAGGAAGATGCTTGCAAAAGCAAGCTGAAAATAGCAGGAAAAAATCAACATTCTCAGCCTCCTAGTGAAGATTTCACCTTGGATTTCAGAGTTTCTCTCCTATATCTTACCCTGGATCCAGATGGTGGTTCTGGTGGGACAGATTCTTCTTCCACTTTGGTATGACCTTAGAGCATGCCATGAAAATTTATAGTATTTACACTCTTGTCAATTTGAGAGTCATTTATACCCTGATTGTGCAAGATACTTCCGTGTCTAGTTAATATACCTGAGTAGTCCTATTGAGATCATTCAGTCTACTTAGACACTTAAAATTAGTCTCAAAATTAGTACTTTACTGAACTGTGTCTTAGGTGAATGAAAATGTTTGGATTTACAGCTGCTGATTTTTCAAAGCCTCAGTCAGGAAAGATTAGACCAGTAATGTATATCAGTAATGTTTGTCTGATTTCATTCTGCAGTGAACAATAAGCTATAAAAATATCTTAATGGTTACTGCATTGTCCAGGTTTTAGTCACTGATACTCTTTGTGCTGTGAATATTTAATAGTGAAATAGTGAAACGTTGTATCTTGGAGCAAATTGCAAGAGCAAATTTCAAGTAAACTGCAGTGTCTTTTAATGGCATCTATGAACTGTTTAGAAAGGTACATATGAGCCTGGAAAAATATGATATGGAAAAACATGCCATTCATTACAACTAGAATAGTTTTCCTTAAGACACTGTTTCAGAGCTGTCATCTTCTGCTCAGACAGATGGAGAAAAAACTTCAGCCCAAAGCAGTGGCAACATCACTGCGTGATTCAAACATCTGAGGGCACGTGGGACCAGACAGTGGTTTACAGCTGGCACATGGCATTTCCATTGTCTCTGCTGGTGCCAACTCTGTCCCACTCTTCAGTGAAAGTGTTGCCACAACTATTTCAATCATGATGCCTGGGGAACGATTTTGTTCATATCTTGTTGATGAAACAGTCTTTTTTTTTTACTGGTGGTTTTCCCTTGACTTATTTAACCATCACCTTCCCTTTCAGATGAGGGGGAAAAAAAAAATGTTAGTTTGCCCTTGCCTCCACCCCTGCCACAAAAAAATTTGTTGCTGGACTCCATCTGAGATAATCTGATGCCATTCCCAGAGCACTTGCAGTTCCCTTTAGTTCAAGAATAACAATTAAATACCACGTACCATTTCTGCTGGAGAGTTAATGTGTTTGTAATTTTCTTTTTCTCTACTGAAATACAAGAAGATAACTGTGTTCTTTCCTTCATGGTCTTGTATGATCTACTGCTCAGTAGGGACAGAGATCACTTGTGTGTGAGAAAGAGAGAGAGCAATTGCTTATTGATGTATTGGAAGCAAATGAAGGTAACGTAAAGGGCAGGTAAATGACAGCATTTTTCTGAAGATATGCAAAACCTCTCTTGCTTCTTCTGAGGTACTTGCAACTGTTGCCAGTTACTTGCCCTAAGGTGGGTCTGAAAATGCACTACTAGAGTGAAAGTTCAGAATATGAGTAATTAAGAAAGTGCTTATCACTATTCTCATTTTATCTCTCCTCTGTTTCAGTGGTTGTTTCCTTTCCTCAAAGACAGCAACAGTTCTGAATGCTGATAAAACAAAGCTTGGCAGAGTCCCAAGCAAGGTAACTCATTCTGGGACTACAGTCATACCTTGCAGATACGTGATGATTTTTCATAGTCTGGACGGGCCATCTCTGCTAATAAAGACAACTGGGATTTCTGATTGTGGTTATGACTGTGTTTGGATACCAATATAAAATGTCCTTGAGAGGGCTGTTGTGGGCAGACATGAGCTCATTCTGCCTGTGCTCCAAGCCAACTTACTGGTGTGCCACTGTAGAGGAAGAGTTTTTTAGCTCAGGCTGGTACCATGTTGACTGTGGCTACAAGGTCTTAACTTGGTGTGAAGTACAGAGCAGATAGTCACCTGCAGTGCAGGCATAACCTTCAGTGCGCAAAGTCACATCCTTCAGTATGGCAGAGGTATTCCTGTGGGGAGGGAGTGACTGTGGATCATAGAATCACAGAACGCTTCTCCACCTTTGTCTTGTCCTATTTCCAACCTGTAATACCTGTGTGCTACCAGTCCCTGAATGGTAGTACCTCCTGAAAAGAGATCTTCCCCCTCAGTCAGAGGACAGCCTTAGCCTGAGGTGCTCTTGAGTTCAGCCCAACACCCTCAAATACAGAAGATACTAGAGGCACTTTGAGACCAATTTCTGATTTTCTCAGGTTGACTCATTGTTTATAATGATTTGTCATATTAGTTTTGGTTAGCTATTTTTAATGGTTTATCGCACAGCTGAGCAAATTAATCTTTGTTCATATACAGGGCATTGCAGTGCTTATTTCATAGCACTAGAAATTTTCAAGGGAATAACAATAAGTAGCTAGTCGGTAGTGCCTTCTCACCCACTAGTATAATAAAATTTACCTAAGCCTCGACAGATGTAATATGTTATTTTATAGCATCTCCTTGTTCTACACTTAGAGGGGGAAAAAGAAAGAAAAAATTGTAAGAAACCCAAACCTAGTTCATATCTAAATAAACCAGGCACGTGTGGGTTGAGAAAGATTAGGCATCACAGAAAAGGATCTGGAAGACCTTGCAAGATTTTTGGTGGAGTAAGAAATTAAATTCAAGCATCCCATGTCTAGTACATTTTTGATAAGACGAATAGATATTAATTTTCTGTTGCTACAGTTTATATTGCACTATTTGCAATATGTTTCTGCGTATGACCTTACACAGGCTTTCCACTACAACTTGTATATAGATCACAGTGTTCAGATCCTAGATCCTTTCCACCTTTCAGATCCATCTTCAGATATTCAGCAGGACTGCTTGATAACTGTGTACTTTGACTTTTCTGCAAGTGTCGTTCAGGAAAGCACATGTCACACTGAGGCATCCTGACAATGGCTGAATCATGCTCTGTTTCACATTGCACTGAATCATTTGTAAACCACCTCACAAGTCATTGTTTATTTTTAAAAAGTTATTTAAAAAAAAAAAACCACAACAAAGCAGTTCTGCCAGTCAGAGGGTATATCCAATAATACAAAACTGAAGCACTGGCCAAACTGTTTGTATGTAATAACTGGGAGCTAAACCTACACATTTTTCTTTGCTTCTCATATATTTGTTATACACAGAGTCTCTGTCTAACAGATTGCTTTAGAATCAATCTTTGCAGTAAAAGCTCATTCATGTGTTGTTTTCTAGTCCTTGACAAGATGACAAAAACATTTAAAATAAAACAATAAGGAATGCAAAGTGTCAGGATGACTTTTTCAATCGATAAAATTTCTTGGTAAAATGCACTAATGCTTTGGGATATGCTATTTTTACAAATACCAAGCATGTGCCTGACATCCAGATAGTGTAACTCCACATGTGTTTACCAGAAAACTTGTGGAATATTCCTATTCACCAAAAATGTATTAAGAAAAGATAATTTCAACCAGCTTTGGACACCTGTAATTTGGGGTATTCAGTGCATTATATAGAACCTGAAAACTCAAGGCAGTATATTGCAGTATTTATTTTGACTGGTGGTTAAACAATGCCTAATATTGTCCCTTCTGATGGCTCTAGAAATATGCTAAGGTATCACAGAAAGCATGTGGTATAAGACCTGGAGCAGACCAGAGCAGAACACAGAGTTCCAGTACGACAGTCACAACTTGTCTCCAGAATGTAAGAATAACTTCAGAGAATCAATTAACATTATCTCTGTGCATCCCACATGCAAAGTACAATGATTATAAACCTAACGAAACATAAATACTGAAGCCTTTCCTGTTGGATATTAAACTGGACTCTCACTACTTGAAAAATCTCAGTGCTCTAAATAGCACACCGTCTCCATGGCAATGTGCAGTTCAGTTTTTAACTTTTCAACACATAAAAATGGTAATTTATTTGTTTTGAGCACTCCTGCAGTTGTCATAGCTATGAAAGCCTCAGGATCCGGCACGTTCTAGGAGGAGTGGAGCCGTCAGGTTAAAAGACTGGGTTAACTGCCAGGAAGTGACCGACCTGAAGGTCATTATTGCCTAATTATATTATTGTTTCCTGTCAGCTCAGCTTGTGAAGTGGCACTCCAAGCATTAGGCAGTCAGCACACTCGGAGCATTCAAAGAAATTTCTTTTCTTTTGTTCTTGATGTTAAGGACTTCTTTGTAAATGAATGCAGCCTGTGATGGAGTAAAGGCATAATAAATCCCGTGCTCAGAGCGCCTGACTTTCACAGCTACCACGGTTACAACCTTTTTTTTTTTTTTAGATTTGTTATAAGGGTACACATTGTCATCTCCTTGACGAAGCAAGGCAGTAAGTTTATATTTTCAACATTCTTTCTGTATTGTTTAATCTTTCGACAGTTTGGCTTTCTGCTGTAAAAATCATTGGCCTTGAGACTCTCAGAGCCCTGCCTGGCGAAGTGCTAAGCATTTTGGTTTCAATTCAACAGAGTACTCAGGCAGATGTTCAGCTTCAAGTATGCAGGTAAGTTTTACTGGAGACTAGGAAAAAATTTCCTGTCCTAACCTCAGAGTGATTTTCTTGACTAGAACTGGAGCATTCAGTACCTATGGGATTTAACCTACAGATCAGCAATTCCTAAATTTTGAGCTCTGAAACAAGCTTGAAAGAAACTCAGCTTCGCTTGATATTTTTGCTAGTAATGGGTTTGTCACCCTTAACAGATAAATAATTTCATACAGCAGAAATAAGGGTACTGCCATGATGTTTTAGCAGCAAAGGAAGTGGGAACTTTTATTGCAAATTCAAACAAGCTTAGGACCAGTCTTTAAGATGTACACATTGTGGAGAAGAGGATTAGGTCATTTGCACTAAAATGATCCTCATCAACCATCTCCTCACCTGGAGTGGACTAATGTGCCTAGGCCACAATAAACTAAGTGCAAAAGAGTGCAAGAGCCTGAATCATGCTTAAATGTCTCCCTGAATCCCACATAAATCCTTGGACAAGGCAAGGACCATAGCTTGCATTCAAAATGTGATTGAAAGGTTCATAGATTATGTTACAAAGTACAGTTAAGGGGGGGTTTAAAATGAGACAGAAAAATTATTGTTTTGTCACCGGTTCCTACAACGGGGTTGGCTTTTCTATGTGGGGATTCTCTGACTGTGATTCACAGACCAGCACAGGTGGACAGGGATCTCTTCTCTGGTCTGCATAATTTGTTTGGAAAACTAGGACGTGAGACACTGGGGTTGGGAAAGTATTGGTAATAGTGTTGACTATTGGTACCAATAGCACTCACCGTCATGAAACAGATTACAGAGTAAGCACTGCAGAACAAGTCACGTCCATGGACTTCAGGATTTCTCATCCATTGCCATCACATTATGCAGGTTTCTTTTATTCTCCTTTAGGCATTCAGTCTTCAAAAGCCAGGAACATGCATCTTCAGGAGATTAAGTTACAACAGAATTTGGAACAAACTGAACCTGGAAATGCTTCTGGCTCATCAAACAGAATGACGTGGTGGCCTTGAAGAATGACACTCTCTGCAGGCTGGCAGTGGGGGAAATGGAGATGCAGAATTGAGAGTTCTGAACATGTGGGAAAATGATGGAGAAACAGCTTTGGAATGCTTACTCATCTCCTTAAAAACTTCGTGCTGGACAACAAGGATATATATGAGCTGTAAAGAAAGGTGCCTCCCAGTGACTGTTTACTTTTATTTTTATAATTAGCATCATTGGAGCACCAATCCAGAAACTTCTGGACTTGGAGAGAGGCTTTTCACCATAATTGATCAAAACAAGGATTCAGGTTTATTCTGATACTTATTCATAATGCAGAGCCCACTATGGGTAAAGACAGATCTTAATAGTAGGACTCATAGTTCAACCTTGAGTCTTGGTATTTGCATATGAGAAAAGAAACCCATTCCTTCTAAGCAGACATACACCAAAAAACCTTCTCATAACAGGGGCATTTGCAGTCCATTATCCTTCTCAACAGAGGAACAGCTGTCCAAAGCCACTACATTTCTCCAATCCTTTTTTACAGTATTCATAGAAAAAGGCCATAAAAATCCTAGAATAAAATAACTGGTCATGGATTCACTGGGAATGCTGGTATTTCTTCTGTACTACTTTGTTTGATTTTTTTAATCAAAATCATTTTTTTTGATGTTGTCACTAAGTTCTCTGACACCACTTGTCATGACTAATATTTTCATTATTTTTTCTGCTTGTTGTATTAGACAAATGACTTAGAGAAACTGAGGCCATCCCTTTTTCTTCCCAAAGAGTATCTTTTTCAATTTAGTTGCTACTACATTTGTTATAACGCTATGAAACAAGTCTGAAGAGCTTTACAAAGACATTAAAACTGGCAGAAGTCATTCTTTTGCCTATAATGAGAACAGAATCTGGCATTTAATCCATTGGAATAGCCAGAAACCATCAAGGAGCTTTCTGAAAACAAACTCTCTAATCCATGTCATTTACAAATAAATAAACAAGAGGTCAGGTCTGCTTTCTTGGATAGATACAGTGAAAGGACATATATGCAAACAGATAAAAACAGTATCAGAAAAGCCAGAAACAGGCTAAGTCTTTTAAAGCTATTCACTGGATTTAAATGGTTGTGGATAGGTCATATTAGAAAATTGGCATGTGCAGAACAGAGATGGATACATATCAGCACACAGAGAAGTTTAAAACACTTTTTCATGGCAAGATACCATTCCTGTACCTCCACTCCTCACTTAGTTTCTAGTAGTTCTGAATAAAATTGCATTTCCGTAGACATGGCCATTGCTTACAATTATTTAAGAAATCTTGCAACGAAACATGCATCTCTGGGATGTTCACTGTGTTCCATACTGCTAAACTGGTGGCCTTGTGTTTTGTGTCCTGTGCTCACATGGATGATTGTGAAAACCTAATTCATAAGTAAATCTCATATGCAGAATGGCAGAGGTGTGAAACCTATTTTTTGGTTATCTGTCACTATTTCTCATAGCAAATGGGGGAGCATCTCCCTCTTCTCCCTCCCTTGCTCAGGTAACAATATGCATGCATATTCGCAGACCAGTGAAGCACTTCTGATGAGCCCATGCCAAGATGTCAGTCAAGGACCTAGGAAACTTGCCAGAAAACCTGTTCTGGTGTTGGGCTAATTAACTCTGGGCATATTTGTAATTGTCCCTATTAGTTAGGGGCACACGTTAGGAGCAGCACTAAAAAGATGATGGTAGGGAACCAGATAAAAGGGAACTTTAGGGACTGCCTATATTTGAAAATATAATCTAAAGTATTAACCAGAACTACAATGAACTTGGCAGGGCATTCAGCACAGTAAGACCTGTGGTGGTTAGTATCACTTCAAGTTAGTGCTATATGTAACCTTGACCAGCTGGCAAGATTGTGGATGTGGCCATCCCTCTTCTCACCCAGTGCTCTGTGTGGTGCCAGGTAGCATATGCTGTAACATCATGGGATTTCCCATGAAGACGTGCCCTCAAGTTCTGGGCAAATGTTAGCGACAGTTGTAAAAATGGCATCGCACGCAGTTTAGTGTCCTGACCTGGCGCAAATGCTAATGGCAGATGCTGGTGGCCGCTGGTAAGGAAATAGCTGTCTGCTCTGGACAAATTTTCAGGAAAAAAAGAAGCATCAAATTCATTTTCTACTGATGTGTGTGTGAATTAATTCCAATCCACACCAAGCAAAAGGAAATGGGCTATGAACATGGTAAATCAACATTTTAGTTTATAAGTCACCAAAACAATCACAGATAATTGTGATCACTCTTTGCCCTGTGTAACTGCAGTTGTGAGTTTGATTCAAACCTCAGTGAAGTCAAAGCAAGGCATACATAGATTTCAGTGTGCTTTGGATAGGAAGAAAGACAAAATAATATTGTGTTCCGTAAAGTGAAATGCATAATATGCCCCAAGGGCTTTCTCCTGAAACGTTCATGCACATGAGTAACTCTCCTTACATGGACAGGTCCGCTATATGAACATATGCAGCTGCATATTCTACCCACCCCTTACAGCAGCAGCCCAGATTTTGTTTCTTGACTGTCATCTTCAGTTATTTGTTTGTAGCTTGAAAATTAATATAAGTATTAATATAGAATATGAACAGAAGTGAGGCAATTTATAAACAACTCCTTTGTCAGAATGTTACCTAGAAATTTATAACCAAGGCACTACAACCACAGAAACGAAACTAACTGTCCGCTTGCATGATTCACTAAACATATTTCCACAAAAGCAAAACATACTCATCTTTTACTCATTACAAGCATATTTTCTCTGACCGTGTGAAAGTGTCCCTGCTTAGACCTTGCCCGGTGCTCAGCCCAGCTTTACAAGCATATTACACTCTCAGTACCTTACTGCTGACTCCCTGAAGGTGTGTTTCCATGGATGGGTTTTTTTCAAAGCCTGTCCAAAATGTTGCATGAGTGACTTTTGTTACAAGTTCAGCTGGGTCAGAATTCTAGCATGCGCAGCGCTGTCATCGGAAATATCAATACAAATGAAATATGAGGGTAAATATGCTTGTGGGAGAAGGAGTCAGCCCTAGCATTAAGGTGTGTTACATCTGTTCAGACAAAAAGGATAACCCACCACACAGACAGATATAACATGACTTTCATGAGCCGTGGAAACAGGAGTAACCACAGCGGGGTCTGTTATTGTCCTGCATGTAGATTAGGATCTAGCAGAACACTTACAATAAATGTTCTGCTGTCTTTGGTGGGTGGCATTTCTGTAAGAATCTCTACTTTCTTTCTCCTCTATTTCCTCCAAGATATGGCTGGTATTTTATAACTCAGGAATAGCAGGCTATGATTAAATTTGTATATGGTGATTTTTAAATCTTAGATATGAAAAAAAAAGAACTGCAGACATACAGTGTTTCAAATGCCTTTTTTTCCTACTCCTGTGTCATGACTCAGATTTCTTATACTCAGTCATTTCCATTTCATCAGGGAAAGGCTGACCGCTATGGCATAGGTGTATAAGAGATGTACTGTTGGCATGGTTATAGGTAGACAAGAGATGCTTTGTTGTCGTTACGTTTAAGATGTAAGGATGTTCAGGAGTCACAGAGATTAAATTTTACCCTTTCTATAGAGAGTAGTGGCTTGACTGCTACACAACTTGATGCTTAGACTATTTGCATATGCAGTAGACTCACACAAACCTTTAGCAACAAAACCAAGCTGTGCCAATTTTAATTCTGTGAGATCTACCTCACCCATTCAAATGCTGTATTAATTAGGCTAATTCGTCTCTCATGATTTGACAAGGCAATATGTTCACTGAAATCACTTTCCTCAAGTCAGTATTTCACCTCTTGTTGTCTCCAATTAGTACTTTAAAAAAGAGGTGAAGAAGAACACAACAAAAAAGGGAGCTTTACTGAATATGATTATTTTCCACTGAAATATGTATGTGTATGATAGAAAATTCCACATCCTTCAGACAGAAATGAAGTTCACTGTAAATCTTTCTGCATATAGATATATAGAACAGAATTGGAACTCTTTGTAGAAGGTACAGCCTGTACAAATACAAAATAACAACCTTATTTTGCTCACTGAAAATTGTTCCTCAGTTCTTGTATTTCCTTTGCCACCATCCTCGCCTGTGCTGTTCCAGTGGTGACTCCCATGGTCCTGCAAAAGCTGAAAGGAATGGGGAGAAGTAATGACAGAGTTGGCAACATCTTTGAGGCCTCTGAAGTGGATCCATAGCCCAGGTGGAGCATCCTGCCCTACAAAATCTTTTAGAAGCACTTCTGTCCTACATCTGCATCTTTAGGCTCAGCCCAGAAACCTTCAGTGAAATCTGGGAGGAGTGAGTTTCTACTGATTTTGAAGGAGTTCGCCTGTCAGGTATGGCCCCATAGGTCTCCTGGGTCATGACAAAATGACGCTGCCCAATGCTCCCTTCTGGGGGGAAAAGGGATGTGGGGTACTGCTGTTGGGGAAGCAGGATGTTGTGGTGCTGTGTTTCATGTAACTTGGTGAGATTCCTGCCACATGAGTCCTAGAAAAGTGATTGCAAAGTTCTGTGACTAAATCCTCCTGAAAAGGCTTCAAAACATAGTCTTTTTATGTCACCTTAATGAAGCCTGTTGTGGTTTAACTGGATGTTTATAGATGATGGGTGAAAGACTGCTTCATTAAGTCACCCAACCTTTATGAGGTGTTACAGCACAAGCAGAGCAGTCACAACTCTGCTGTGACAAATCAAAGCCTAATGAGTGAACAGAAGTATTGCAGGTATGTCCCAAACCAGGATAACTCATTACTGTAGCTGTCCAGTTTATACAGTAGTTAGGAGTGCTCTATCCCTCTTTCCCATACCTGTGGTTAAAATGACATATTATTCCATTTCCTTATAGATGACTCTGCACTTCAGCAGTAATGTCAATACCTAATCTGCTGGCAGAATGGGCTGCCTTATGTCTACATCTGTCTACACCTGCTCTGGCCAGATGGCACAGAAAGCAAACTGGAATTACGCTCTGCTGGTTTTCCCTCCCCAGACTGCAGTGGAGTTCAGGCTGAGCTGCCCCACAGCTGAATGAACTGCGCTGTGAGTGGTGAGTGAACCTGACACAAGCTGTCCTGGCTTGGATGCACATATGCTTTTTGTGACATTGCAGTCTCACTTTGTTTCTCTTCTTCCGTTCCTCTTAAGACCAGCTGGTTTGAAGATACATTAGTAAAAAGGACTGATCTTCCAATAGACCGTACCTATGTGTAAGAAATGCTACAATTCTCTTGTCAGAAGTTCAGATCCAGTTTTGTCCAAGTAATCAAATATGGAAGTAGTCTAACTTCACTTGATGTAAGTATTCAACAGGGAGCTGAGAGGGGAAGATGGGCTCATTGGCAAGAGAGGTGGGATGTGCATGAGGTGGGATTGGTAAGGGGCTGTACATGTTTGAGGTACCACACCTGCAATTTGTGTATGATGATGTGAGGGAAAGTTTTCCCTTTACAGAGCTGAGGGGTTGTTGGATAAACTCCTTCATATTGTCCAGAACTATGTGTCCAGAACTATCATCCGTCTACTCAGTCAAAATTTTTTGTCTGCTGATTTATAACAGCTAATTCACAGATTATACACTGTTGCCCCAGATCATAATTTGCTGTTTCTTAGTGCCTTGTGTAACAAGTAGAAACGAAATTCTTCCAAATCTTGATGTATCCTCTTTTGCAAGAAGTGGAGAACAACATTGGGTGCGAGTCCTCCTAGCTGGAGATGTTGTTCCATTTCAGCTGAGCCTGCATTTGGAAGTATTGGAGATTCAGCCACTCACCTGAAATTCAGAAACTCAGGGTTCCTGAATTTCCTTAATGAAAAAATGATTTGATTTTAAAGATGAAAGGTCAGACTGTGCCATCAGTTTAATTGGATTTGGCTGTGGCCACTTTAACTTTCATTTGTAACAGGAAAGGCAGATTTAGGATGATTTTAATCTTTCTTAAAACTCATAAGCAGAGGAGAAAATAGTTTCTGCTATAGGTCAGTGAAAATCAGTGACAACCATGGCCCAAGGCACAGATTAAGGAAGACTGCCCCAAAAGCTGCTCCTTCAAGAGGAAAAAGAAAACAAACTAAAAAAATTACACCTGATGTGTTTGATGTTCAAAACCTCACTGCTGTGGAAGATTTTAACTTTTTCTTTTGTTTCCAGATGCTAGCTAAGGCAGCCATAGCTATCAATTTCTTTGCATCCTATACAGTGGCATTAGATATGATTAGAGAAGAGTGGCAGTTAAGGGGTTTGTTTTCCCTTGGGACACTTCAATGGGAGTAGAGGTTCCCCTGATTTGTGTTTCATCCTTAATTGCTTCTGAAATTACTTTGATGTGTGTAAAACTGTATCTGTTTCATGTGTCACAGAATCATATTCTTGCTCAATGTATTGCTGCTTATTTTTGGACATAAAGTAGTGAATTTTGCATACAGAGTTATTCATCTTGCCAAGAGAAAAAAAAAATCTGTAAAAATTCCTGGGGAATACGTTTTTGCAGTTAGCAGCATACAACTGAGCTACCATAGTAAAACAACAAAATAACTGTGCTATCATAGATCTACTGACGGGTAAAAGAAGAAAATAATCTATGTGCCTTGCCATTCCTCAACAGATTTTTTTTAAACTAAAAATAGTTCATTTGGACTTATTTCTGTTATTGAGGCGTGAAGCAGAAAGACCTATTTTGGGGAAATTAAATAACAGTTTTGACAACTGTTAAAATTACTTGTAGGTTGTCAACACAGTACACCTAAGTTTGCAGGTGATGAATCCCTGGGCACAGTCCCAGGCTTTCAGTGGTTTTTGATACAACAAGGTTTTTCTGGGGGTAGGCTGGAGGCAGGAAGAGTTCAGGATTGATCCCAGATGGATATATAAGCTGTCTCCCTTTTGGACACCTGCAGCCCTGCCCTGTTAATTCCTGACATGGGAGCAGGGAGGCTGGTGTGGATCAGGTAATACCACGGTGCAGTTGTGGTCCTCTACCTTGAATGATGTATTTCTAAACAACCCCTTTCCTGATGAATCGTCTTACCATAGGAACACTTATAACAATGCTGACTGTGTAATTCCCACAGGGACGAGAACAGCATGGGAATAATACCTAATTAAAACTGCAACAAAGTAGGTCAGCTAATATTTCATAAACAACAGCAAGTGCTCTAATTGTTAATAGTTCGGAGTTTCTGTATTTACTCTGAACAACAAAAAAATGTATATTGCCGAGAAACACAACGAAAGTGCAAACAGAAAACACGTGCCGCAGAAGACTGCAATTATAGATACTCATGGCCCCCAATCGGTGCTGTACCTTAACTCCTGCCAGGACATTCGGCAGAGGATTAGTGTTATTACTCACCACCTTTTTCAAGATTGTGGGAGTATTGCCAGAAGAGGGTTAAGTAGTGCCACGTGAAAAAAGCAGATGAAAAAGCCCTGCTTTCAATCACAAAAAAAGAAGACCATTGAAAAGAAATGTAATCCTGCTCTCAGATGCCACAATTACTTATAATATCATAGGACTATTTTCAGAAGTCCTAGATTCAGACTTTAGCCGAGTCTTCTTGGGCTTACTGGTCTGCAAAAGTTAAGTGAGATATGATCCTTTTCTCTGAGATTCATCATCTTTTTGGCTTCATCCTCAAGTGGAAGTAGCAAGAAAGGTAGCAACTTTTAAAATTTCAGTGGGATCAAGGAAGTGCAGTGACTGATGAAAATTTGTAATAATAATATTGAAAATGTTTATGTTTTAAACTCTCAGCAGGAACATGCACTATTTGATGAATTGTTCACTATGACTACCTAAACGAAGAAATGTTTAGAAGTTTCACAGAGCCAGATGATCTCATTATGCTGGAATGTAACAAGCACTTTGCATCTAACCATCTCTGCCCCATGTTTTGCAGCTTAGCCAAGAGGGTTTCATATGAGAAGCAGGTTCCCTCACTTAGAGCTGCTACTGTGAGCCTATGTTTCAGAGAAGAGCCCTATTTGAGCAGAACACAAGTATCCGTGTCCTGGGCTTCATCAAGAGAAGCGTGGCCAGCAGGTCGAGAGAGGTGATTCTGCCCCTCTACTCTGCTCTGGTGAGACCTCACCTGGAGTACTGCGTTCAGCTCTGGAGCCCT
>Ga0065711_1005089_pt1 | contig 24146 bp, 23 predicted proteins | sample Hoacrofraction12_FD_59098 | JGI IMG/M metagenome (GOLD analysis project Ga0065711, IMG submission 59098) | Hoatzin crop microbial communities from Cojedes, Venezuela - Epithelial fraction 12 v2 (version 2) | ecosystem: Host-associated > Birds > Digestive system > Esophagus > Crop | place... | reverse complement strand
AGAAAGACAAGACAACAAAATAATTTTAGTGGAGAAGGGAAAATGCTCCCTACCTCTACCCACCTACACATACAAATTTGTTTTCTGGACTGGGCTTTGCACATTTCACCTCTCTAAAAACTCGGGCCAGCCACAGTGAAAAGCCTGCTGGCACTGCAGCATCCTGGTTTGTTTAGGGAAAGGGGGAGCTGCATAGCCATTTGCATAGCCAGTTCAGCAGCATTGCATGGCAGCAAGGTCAGAAAACAGAGCTCTGCACGATCCATCACATCCACCTCTGTGTTCTCAGCTGGGAGAAGACAGGTCCCACCTAGCACAGACACCGTGCGCACCAGCAGCCAGCTGCTAAGTGCTATTCAAAGCCAGTAACCAGCGACAGCAAAAGCAGCTGAAGGGGCAGACCGTACCAGCATTAACATCTGACTTTTTTCTTTCATCAGAACCTGTGCAATTAAGAAAACAGCAACGATCACCAAGTCAAAATTTACGGACGCACAGTTACACTTAGTACAATATCCTTTCCCAAGAGGCTGCCAGAACTCTCTGCTGTGGACATGATGGCTCAGTCATGGCAACGGGAGCCAGGACTTCCAGGCCACACTTGCAGCTATTTCACCTGTTTGCAGTAGGAGTCTGAGCAAGCAACTTGATTTGTCTGCACCGCAGTCTCTCCGCAAAACGTGTTCTTATCATCTTCTCACCTTACAAAGAGCTTTAAATGCCTGTCAGCTATCATGAATCTGATAAAAAGCTTTCTGCTGCTTCCCATGAAGAGAGAGCACAAACTTCCCCAAAATAAGCATGGCAGAAGAACCCAGAATGAGGAAGACACAGGCAAAGAAAAAGACGTTCATAGAATCATAGAATGGTTTGGGTTGGAAGGGACTTTTAAAGATCGTCTAGTCCAACACCCTTTCTGAAAGCCTGTTAGGGCTAATTCCATTTCTCACAAAAGCAGATATAAGTGATACCTGAACTCTCCAGCCTTACTCACCTAGAATCTTAGAATAGTTTGGGCTGGAAGGGACCTTTAAAGGTCCTCTTGTCCGAAACCTCTGCAATGAGCAGGGACATCTTCAACTAGATGACAAGTTCTCTTGCCAACCCCTGAGACTCTATTGTGCAGAACAAGCATACGCTACTCCCCACAGAACAGCTGCCACCTCCTAGACCATCTAGGGCAATCATCTGCTGACAGACTACCACCACTGTAGTTTGGAGAAGAGCAAATGACGCCTGCATCCCAGCAGGCAGGCAGTCTACCACACTGTTTGCAACTCAAACAACGTATAATTTTTTTGCACACATTTGTTTCCTGCATCTGGTCTGAAAGACAGCAGTGCAGATGGTTGCCTACCGTCTTAGAAGAAAAAGTAGTACAGGCACAACTGGCAATTAAATTTCTTGCAGCATAAACAGATTTTTTGAACTACTTGTAACACAGGGATCACAGCATGCAGCAACATAAGCTGCAGGGTGGACAGGTTCGTGTTTAAAATGGCGAAGTCTTCATTCCGACCTCAACTGTCAGAAATCAGGACAAATGCCACAACATTCGATGCTTCTGCAGCAGTGTAAACCAAGTATGGGAGGATGACCAGGCGCTGAAGCATCAGCTTACTCTTGAACGATTAGAACCATAATCCTCAGCATTAAGAAGGGAGAGGAAGACAGGTGACACCCAAATATCACTCCACATATGCAACAAATAAGAAGGCGAATGAATTACATGCCCATAGCCACGTGGCTGTTTCCAGGATGTAAGGACAAATCTGCAGCAGATGAAGTTTCAGAAGGCACATTATGTTACAAGCAAACTCAGGAGTATGATGACAGGATATACAGTTCCTCACCTTAAACTTTTTAAGAAAGGCTCAGTTTTATGCATCTTTCTGCCATCCCACCAATGTATACTCACTTCAATTTACTGGAGTCCTCGTTAGCTGAAGACTGCAATGATTTTGTTTCTTCTCCTGCTTTCATTTTCTTCTTATCAATCTCCTTCTCTACTGCCCTCTAACAGGAAGGAAAAAAAAGGAAAAAAAAATCACTCCGGTTTCGAAAGTCCATGTAAAGTACAGACCAACACAGCTAAACTTGATAGATTCCAGTTAAGAAAAAAAGATAAGAAGATACTGGAACCGACAAAGTAGAAACCCAGAGCACAGCGGATATGGGTTTCAGGCTCACTGACAAGTATCCTACAATGATATTTTATATACTTTTGCTTGGACAGATTAATTATTTTGTATTGGCGGGGACGGAACTGCTAAACCTCTTGTTCCTAATAGTAACCAAAATGCTGCTGACTGCCTTTGCCGGACGGGATGCCATCCTGAGGGACCTGGAGACGCTGGAGAAGTGGGCCTGTGTGAACCTCATGAGGTTCAACAAGGCTAAGGGCAAGGTCCTGCACCTGGGTTGGGGAAACCCCCTGCTATCAATACAGGCTGGGGGATGAAGGGATTGAGAGCAGCCCCGTGGAGAAGGACTTGGGGGTACTGGTGGATGAAAAGCTGGACATGAGCCAACAATGTGCGCTGGCAGCCCAGGCAGCCAACCGTATCCTGGGCTGCATTAAGAGAAGCGTGGCCAGCAGGGCGAGGGAAGTGATTCTGCCCCTCTACTCTGCTCTGGTGACACCTCACCCACAGTCCTGCGTCCAGCTCTGGGACCTTCAGTACAAGAAGGACATGGACCTGTTGGAGTGGGTCCAGAGGAGGGCCACAAAAAAAATCCGAGAGATGGAACACCTCTCCTACGAGGACAGGCTGAGAGAGTTGGGCTTGTCCAGTCTGGACAAGGGAAGGCTGTGGGGAGACCTTTCAGTACTTAAAGGGGACCTATAGGAAAGATGGGGACAATCTTTTTAGCAAGGCCTGTTGTGACAAGACAAGGCATGATGGTTTTAAACTAAGAGAGGGTAGATTTAGACTGGAGATAAGGAAGACATTTTTCACAGTGAGGGTGGAGAAACAATGCAGTAGTGCAATGAAAATTTCCAGAAATCATTCAGGAGGAGCAAGCTGGGGGGGGGGAAGAGGGAGGAGCAAAATACAGAATGGATTAAGGGAGTAGCTGACTGCTCAGCAAGACACTATCCCACACTCCCATCCAGCAACGGCTCCTCTGCGTGATGCTGGAACAGTATGAAAAGGGTTGTTTTACAGATCTTACAGAGCTTGAGTGCAAAATTCTACAATCTCAACCAAGATGGAGAGATGCTCTTCCTCTTACTTGTGACTAGCCTAGTTCGGGGGTTTTTTAATTACACTGTTCACGATAAGGAAAAGGAAAACAGATGGAGTAAGCTTTGTAGTCTGTAGTTTGCAGCCTTCCATGGAACAATGTATCATGGAGTAACACGAGATCTTTAGATATCACATAAACTGATAGGCATTTAGTGGTTCAGCAGTGGCCTTGCACATGGACTCCTCAGCCTTCCAGATGTAGAAAGATTTCTGTTTGTTACTCAGGGCTCAGAATTTATCAATGCCACCATCTGGCCAGGTTGATCCTGAAAACTAACATCAGCCCACACAGAACTACTTTCAAGCAATTTCTGTAATTAACCTAATTAATAGATAACCACTTTCACCTACAAGGACAGTACCAGGCTATTGTATCCACAAACTTAACATTTTCTATTGGAGTGCTTCATTTATTAGTTGGCACTCCTTCCTCGCCTTGTAAAACTTTTGTAATGATTACTCATAAACATCTTACACTAAGACTCAAATTCTAAGAAGCTTTCTTCTGAGAGAAAATGATACACAATAGGGAAAAGAAGATATATATAAAGAAGAGCAGAAATACATAAATACTGTCGAAAAAGCTATAGAAACATCATCTTCACCCCACTTTACAACTAGCTAACATTACTAGAATATAAATTGAGGTTTTTAGAAAGCCCACGTGAAATTTTTGTTTGGTTGGTCTTTTTGTTTAAATAAAACTAAGATTAAGATGACACTTCCTAGAAAACTTTCCCTTCGGCAACTGCAGAAACTTGCACCATACAATTGCTTTAAAACTTCACCCCTAGTTTTCACAGTTATGGTAGCTGTAGTTTTACTAGCCCTGACAGGCTTCAAAACAATATGCAGAACAGATTGGGTTCAGTTTGTATCCCTTATAATTCACGCCATTTGAATGCATTATTAGTAGTTTGAACAGCACTAAGTGTGCCAAGATGTTAAGCAGCCACAGATTAAACGAGAAAAAAACCCTCAAATCTGGTACATGAGTAGTTGAATTTTTTTCCTTCTGTTTTGTTTTGTTTTGAACACAGTCGTCATAATCATGAGTCAGTAATGTTCCTGTTGGTGAAAATTTCCTGCACTGAAATTTCGACATCCTCAATGCAGAAGAGATCCAAATCTGGAGCTTCCCTCATCCTATTTGCATGCACTGACTTCAGCTTAAAAATGCGTGTGTGTGCGTATATGCGTGCGTGCATGTGTGCGCGTGCGTGCAGAAGATTCTCTCTCATGAGTCAAACAGAGGTTTCCCGACTATTGATCAGACTGTAAACTATGCTTATTATCAGAAAAGTTAAAAGGATAAACACAGTTTATCTCGTCACTCTCAGTATTTCATTTACAAAGCTCACCCCCCCCACCCCAAGACCAGAAACACATCAGCCCTCAGACCTTACCAGAGAACTGCATCCATTCTCCCAGTCTCTTCTCCTCTCCGTGCATCACCAGCTCCCCATCTCCTGGGGGCAGGACTATGTTCTTCGGTAGTTTGAGTTCCTGTAAGAATATCAGCAGAAGCCAGAATACTCAATATAAAATTTCCCTTCCCTACGTCTTGTTAATCAGCATTTGAATGGCAAAGTGGAAAATCCTTGTAGAGGAGAATGCTCCCAAGTGATTTGATAAGGGCCAGAAAGCTTTCCTGGACACCCTTACTCATTCACAGATGCTTACTATTCTCTTAACATCTGTGATACCCCTCCTCTAGCTGCCTAGCTCACTCCTAGCGGGATGTGGTTTAGTCCCCTGGGGATACTCTGAGGAGTGTGCCTCTGGGAGGTCGGCAGTGTCCCCCAGGGCCCAGGGTTATAGGTTCACTGTGCTGCTGTGCGAAGAATGTCTTGCTAGCCACTTCACTGCCAAATCTTCTTAACTCCAGCCAAGTTAATGTAAAAATGCAAATAAAATTATGCACACCGTCCAGAGTACCAGACATAGCTACAGAGACTTCTTAAGTGAGGAAACAAAGGAAAAAGCCCTTTTAATCCCCTTGCAGCTGAATTACATCAGAAGTGGTCACCCTCTCCTGCCAGTAGACTAACTTGTAATCTTTCCTAACATACAGCTTGTCGGGGAATCTCTGTTTGACTCATTAGGAAGAATCTTCTCACTGCACAGCATTTTGGATTTTAGTGCCAGCATTGCCCTTGGAGGACTTTTAGGGAGTGAGGCAAATGGAGACAGACAAAATCCTTCTTTGCAAAGCTTGGTCACATCTTCCCATTCACAAAATGATTTGACTCTCTCAACTGAAACGGCTCCGCTTTATTCACAAAGTGACTCCCTCTTTGTAATCCAAGTGTTCCGTTCTGTATTTGTTTGGTTAATTAACACCACTTTCATCTCAGCAAGTGAAAATCCCTCCTCCTGGTAACTCTGTATGCGCCCTGTCTTCCCTGCTGAGCCCTTTTCAAACCACGCAGTGATAACGACAGATTTGGAGTGAACCTCACCAACACCTCCCACTTAGGGCTGCTGTATGCAACAGCTACTCCAAGGCTCTTCTATCTCTTGAGATGCACACTTTATTTTCCCTTTTGGAGGGCTCACTCCTTCCACAAAGGTGGTGAAATGCCCGTAAAGAGGGACTCTAATAGTAATTCTCTAAAGGGTTCAAAATCAGACAATCAAACATTAGGCAGTGTTACAATGAAGCTCTCTTTGAATTAAATAGGAAGCATGAGGGCATGAAAACATGCAGGTGCTGTACCTTCCACTACCAACCAACCTAGTCAACTCAGTACTGACGCGCAAGATGCTCCTGGAAAAGCTCACAATCAAGGAAGGGCTGCTCTGCACTAAAGGTCAACTTGAAAAATCCTAATAATCCAGAGTTTCTGCACAGGAGGTTCAAAGGAATGAGGAGTGAGCAGACCTAGGCACTATACGTTCAGCCATGAGAGAAAGTCAGTTCCTTCAACAAGGCCCTTTGCCACCACTGACTCATCTGCAGCAGGGTTCAGTCATTTGGGAGCAAGGAGGGGCAGTTCAGAGGAGCCCTCTTCTGTTTTTGCAGTTGCTCACTGGAACTGCCAGGGGTTGAGCGTCTTGCAGAGAAGGTGAGGAGAGATGACAAGTGCAAGTGACGCGGTGCTCTCTGGTGACATGTGCACATTAAAACCCAGAGTACCACTCTGGGGGAAAAAGCAGCCTTTGCATTCCTCCGACCGACCTGGACCAGAGAGGTAATTGTCAGGGGAAAGGGTGCCACTGCTTAGAGCTTAGAGCTGCTGGGAGAACTTCGAGAAGGAGGCTGGTTTTAAGTGAAAACTATGAAGTGGGGGAAAGAATTACGGTTAAAAGTTTTGACTCTCCTGACTAAAAGATATGGGCATTTTCATCCCAGCAGGACATCTTTCTCTATTACAAAAGGTCCACAAGAAATACCTGCCCAACTACAGGTCAGGCCTAGTTTAACACACCTGGACATCTACCACTTCATGATCGTCCCACTCAGAAACAGAAAGAAAAAGAAAAAAACGGAGCAGAGCAATCAAGTTTTACCAAATTAAATTCTTATCCCTCACCTCGTCCCTTCCCTACTTCCTCTGTTCCATGGTAAAAGCAAACATCTTTATATTCTCACAGCTGCTGTTCTGCACATCATGACCTGCAACATCCCGTTGGAAGTTTTGGTGTAGATCATTTAAAAACAGGAATTAGAGATTACGATGAAGAAGACATATTCCTAGTCCATAAATTCTAGAGGATTTTTTACATTGCCCTTTTCAAATCTACTTCTGTGCTATTTTCCCCAGACATCATGATAGAACTGTCTTCTGTATAGATGCAGACACAACCTGAGGGAAAAGTCCAGTCAGTCTTGGGCTGGGGAGCACAGGGCTCGCAGCAGGAAGGTCTGAACAGAAGCTTTGTTTCTCCAGCACGAGCCTTATGACAAGAAGCCACCAAAACTACAACTCTGCTCTGCAGCTTTCCCAGGGAAGTTGGCAGACTAATTCACTCATTGACTTGTTTCTCCCTTTCAAAATTTTGCAAACCTTTGGAAATCATAGAGCACACAAAGCCTCGTCCCTTATTACAGAACTCAGTGCACTGTCTGTATTCTGGGCTGTACTTCGCTTCTGTTGGTGGCGTCTCCTTTTTTTAAGAAATGGCAGTCCCATAAAATCTATGCTCCCTTAGTGCAATATTTACTCCTCTATCAAATAAAACATGAGCTAATATTGTAGTGATTGCTGTAAGCACTTCCTGAAACACACTCTTCGTTATATTTAAGACAGGAGAAAATTGTTTGCTAACGGACCAGATCAGTCGGCACCTATTAGCTCAAATCTTGCACTCCCCACAAGTCAAGCTGTGCAAACAATTTTCAGTTTGCTGGTCAGATGTAACGATGAAGAACACAATTTTGAGGGCTAGAGCAAGGTGTCTTACAAAGAATGCTGGAAAGGTTTTAGCTGAAGAAATGAAAATTCTGTTTCAAAAAGCAATGCTCAAATTCCAATTTAAAATCTACCTATGAGTGTTTCATTCACTGACATGGATTAACTCTATACACAAAAAATGGCAACACTACTTGTACTCCATTCAAGAAACCAGTATTTTTCATTTTGCCCTGAAACAGTCATCCACCTGGAGTCACACAACACTAACAAGGAGGCCTCTAGAGTCATTCTTGCTCCTCCAGGCCATAGAGTTAATCACCCAAGTGCTCTGACTCTTTGAGGAACCCGGGAAAGCACTTCAGATGTCCTTCTCTGGATTTGGAAGGAATCCTGCTGCGAGCTACAGCCCTCTAACTCAGTGGGGAACTGGTGGATCTTCGCAGGTGTGTCAGCACTGTAGCCAAAGCAGAGGCCTGTGTCACACGCAAGTTCTAACTGTGATAACCAGGATAAAACGAGTATTAGCTTGCCTTCAACCTGAAAACAGCTGGACTACAAGGATGTAGCAATAGCACGTGTTAGGTCGTACTGTCAGCCAAGCACGAATTTAAATAAGGATACGAGCAGTGTGAGCATCCAAGAGGCAAAGGTGGGTGACGTTGCACATAGGAGGCGTGCAAGTAACAAAAGTGGTGAAAGAAAGGGCAAGTTAAGCACGCGGGCATGCAAAGAGGCAGGGCCTCCTCCCAAATACAGAAGAAGGATGAGTGTCAAGACACGGGCAATCCAAATAAGCAACACAGCAAGCAGGAAGCACACCGCCTACCGCCTCCCCCTAATGAGCCTGCAGTGACAACTCTTCTGTCACAGACACTACTGCTGTTGGCCCCTATCTGCAGATCTCAGCTGTAGGATTTCCAGCCTGTTAGTTCACCTTTTCTCCTGGTGGGAAGTTGGGGCTCAATTCTGACCCCAGTTTAATACTCCCTCTCCTGAATCGGAACGGTGTCACTACAGTGCCTAGGTTAACCAGGCAAACAACTAGTACTGATGTAATATCCTAAAAAGGGACTATCTCCTGCCGCAAGGTGCTCAAACATTGTCATGTCCCAAGCCGCAGGGAAGACAGGAATGAAGAGGACTCCGCTGGGCCACCAGTTTCACTTCTTCTAACTCAGTAGTGCTGCAGAAGGACTCATGGAACATCCTCTAAAAAATATACTCTGTCGATGGCTGGCAGCAAAGTTAAGATTGTGGAGGGTTAACCACAGTGAAGGGCCAAACTCTCACCCAGGCCCTCCTCAGCAGGATGGGGCAGGACCTGCGATGAGAAAGCTCCCGGGTCGAGAGAGCGGCAGGGAAGTTGCTTGCCAGCAGCTGTTGTGGGCAAGAGCGACTCCACTTGGGGAAAATCCAATCTAACTTAGTGCCCGATAAAATAGATCTGGGTGGAGAGAAGCCGAGATGGACACTCCGGCAGCACTTTTCCTCCCCACCTGGCCAGGCCCCGCTCCCCCTTCCCCCACACTCCCCCAGACCCGCCGGGCACCGCAGGGCCCGGGGCTCGGCAGCACTTACCGGTGTCTCTCGGCCACTCCGTCCCTCTCACAGCTCCCCCTGCTCCGGCGCGGGCTCCCCACGGCCGCAGCGGATACCTCCTGGCGCTGGGATCGGCTGGGGCACGGCCGTGGCGGGACGCACCCCTGAAGCAGGGGTTTCAGTAAGCGGAGCTGCAGCTCTGGAGCAGAGCTGACTGCTGGAGCCGCTGCCCCGCACAAGGCCCGGGCTTATTCACATTAAATGCTGCGCTGCTGTCACGGCCAGTAGCAAAGTGCCTGTGCTTCTACACGCTACAGAAATTGGGGGCATCGTGGAGGGAGTTCAGCCAAGGGGAATGAAGATAACGAAGGATGGGAGCATCTCCTGTGCGAGGACAAACTGGGAGAGTTGGGCCCCTTCAGCCCGGAGAAAGGAGAGCTCAGGGGACCTTACCAAGGAGTACCCGACAGGGACAGTAACGATGACAGAGCCAGACCCTAGTATAAATGCTTATTTGTTACGAGCAGATGCATGTTCCTTTTCAGAAGAGCAATCACATAAAACAGTGAGGGGATCGGAAGCCTTGTTTAGATGGGAGCACTGCAAACCCCAACCTCTGAGTTAATGACCTGCCTCCCAGCCTAATCAGTGGGGAGAAACTGGATTTCTTTGACACGATTCCAGTAACTCCAGACATCTGTTGGGATACATTTGGACTTGATGCACAGAGGCCCACATTTCTTTCCACTGAAAGAGAGTTTAGGTGATCGAGAGGCAGAAAAGTGCAGTCATTAATGTTAGGTGAGACTGTAGCCACCACTAACACTCATGCAAAAATGATCACGGTTTTGAAAGGACTCAAAATTATGTCACAGCTCTCATAAAATTCAATGGCCTTCTGAAAGCTCAAGACCAGGAGGCTATGGCCACTACAGACGACTCTCAGCTTTCACTTCAGCTGACGAGTTTGATTTCAGGTTTTTCTCCCCCACAAACACCTTTATGGACATAAGCTTATAAACGACCATGAGATGTTCAGAAAAGAGATATGCCAAATGGAATATTTTGCATGCACTGGGAGCTTAGACTCAAGCTTGAATGCTTAAGCTTGATATTATTAAACACAGCAGGCAACTAAACTTGTAGTAAAGGTGAATTTCAGGGGAAAAAAAGGGTCCGTGAAGCTGATTTTCTCCCTCATTTTTGTCAGTTCCTAGGAGGTTTTATCTAAGTTCCGCTACACCTGATTATTTCCATCCTCTCTTTCTGTTTCCTTCATCATGGAGATACTGATTTGTACTCAGGTACAAAAAGATATTTGCCTACAGAGAAGCAAAACAAAGAAAGGTTTTTGCTTAAAAAGCAGAACTGGTGATGGATGAAAGCCCTGCTTCGCAAATTTCTTGGTTGCAGTGGATGCATTTAGCAGGAGACAAAACAAAAAATTCTTGGGGGAAAATAAGAGCATTATTTGGGCTCCTGCGTACACAGGGATTGATGCAGGGAAATAACGAAATAAATAAGCTCAGCCAATGCTTAATGCTAGTCTAGCTCCGCTCAACAAATTCCTTAGCTTGACAAATTCCTTAGCTCCATGCATTTTGTATCTGTTTGAGTGATAAGGCTGGAAAAAAGAGTTACAGAACAAGAAGTCTCCACATAAAGCCAGCCAGGGTTTGGAGGGCACCCTGAGTCAGCTCGAGAGCGTGTCCTGCCTGAGGACACCACTCTGGGGAGTTTTTCTTCTCTGTGTGGCTGTGGCTCTCTGGCTGACGCCTGGTTCCCCACAGGGCTCTGGCGCCCGGGGGGGTGATGTGGCTGCCAGCAAGAGGGCCACCCGGCTCCCCTCAAGGCCAGCCCCAACCCTCCCCTCCGCCGGGGCCCCCGGAGCAGGGCCTGCACCTCCACAGACCAACATGGCCGCTCGGCAGCCCCAGGCCTACAGCTCCCGGCATGCCCCGGGAACCAACATGGCTGCCCGGCAGCCCTGGGCCCCAGGCCTACAGCTGTGGAGGAAGAGGAGGAAGAGGACAGAGGGGCAGGGCAGGGCAGGGTAGGGAGGTGGGGTGGTGACAGAGGGACGGCAGATGGACAGACAGACGGATGGGGAGAACAGCGGGGGGGCTGGGCAGGGAGTGGAGGAAGGAGAAGTTGGAGTTGAAGGGTCGGGAAGGAGCAGGAAAGGAGTCCCCGAGTCCGCTGCGAACAAGGTGTGAGCCCAGCTCCAACGACAGCGCTTCTTCCAGGGAGTCTGGGTGAATTGAGGAGAAAAAGCAACAAAAAGAGGCTGGAATACCTTTTCCTCTGAGCTCACAGGGCCCCCGCAGCCCCCGCGCCCTTAGATCTCCCCTCCTGGGCATCGTCGCCTTTCCCGAGCTGCTCCTCTCTCACGCCATCCCAGGCATTCCTGTGATTCTGGCAGGAACCCGTTCCTTGTTGGGGTGTTTTGCTGAGATTGCTGGGTACCAGGGAGGGGAAAAAGAGCAGTCACTGGCGTTACGTGGGGCTTCTCTGGCCTCCCCTTTGCTTGCTTGTGCTTGTCTGTTGGTTGCTTTGTGGCCCAGTTGCACAACAAGTTATAAATACATGGTCAAATTAGAGGATGCTTTTGATAATCTAATGCACTCAAGGGTCTCGTTTCTATCTGGTTGTTGATGACATGAGGCAACTTATGTTGAATATGTCCGATGAAAATAAAGAAGCTGGGGACATACAAATTACCGGAGGCCACGCTCTTGTTTCAGCCCCCCTACAGCACACTGTGCTCATTTGTAACTTTAATGACTTTAACCCCTGAGTAGCAATCTGCCCCCCGCCCAGATCCTACGCGAGCAAGGAGAAGGGCCATGAAATACGACGAATACTCTTATCCTTGAATTTTTTGCGATCACTGCACCACTGGTCTCCAGGCAGAGTTGGTGAGGGTCTCCCTGGGCCTTCTGGGCATTCCAGCCCAAAGCCTTTGTTGCAAACTGTATCAGCAAGTCTCAATAATGTTGTGAAGTGCAAAAGAAGTAGCGGAAGGAGGTGTTTATTTCAAAATTCAATTGATTTCACCCATTCACATGAATATCTGCCTATTTGCAAGCAGCTAAATGTGCATTTCCACCTAGTCTGGAGAGAATTCCCTGAGGTGAGACAGAGGACAAGAGACAAAACCATTGGAGGCTGCTTCCCATCTCCTGGACTGTCTCTGCCTGGGTGTCCTGAGAAGCTGCACGTTGATGTGATCTTGATGAGGTGCCACTGTGAGTGCCATCGTCCCCTGCCATTCTCACAGCCCTTTTTCTGCCAGTCCTGAGTCGTCGAGCGCTCAGATGTTTCCCTTCATGCTTGGTCATACCATCCACCAAACCACAAAACCGTTCCAACTAGAAGAAGGTCTGGAAAGACGAGCTCTCTTGTGCAACCACTGGCTCAGGTCAACAGTGAACAGAGACCTGGCTGCTCAGGGCTGTGGCCACTCAGCACTTGAAGGCTGGGCTCAGGCTCAGGGATGCCACAACCTCTCTGGGCAGCCCACTGCAGTGCTTCACAATCCTCACATGGATTTTGGGTTTGATTCCTTATCTCCAGCCTGAACCTCTCTCATTTCAGGAGGTGCCACTGTCTGTCACCCTCCCTCCGGGCAGTGCTGGGAAGAGCCTGTCCCCAGCCCCTTGACGCCTTCCCCACAGGCACCGGGCTGTGCTGTGAGGTGCCCCGACCCCTCCTCTGCTCCGTGCTGAACCAGCCCCATCTCCACAGAGCCTCCTTGCCTCCCCTGAGCCCCTCTGGTTTGTCAGCCTGTCTGTGGGACCCCAAATGGGTCCTAGTGCCCGGAAGAGGCCTGGTGGGTGCTGAGCAGAGGGGATCACCCTTGTGCCCTCTGGCTAGGGGAGAGAGATGCGAGAAAATGCAAGACCAAGACAAGTGCTGCTTGTGACTCCCCATGGGACAGATCAGGGGAGCCCCGAGGGCTGGCCAGCAGTGCCGGGGTGTGGGGAGACCCGTGGGACTTTGCCCTGCAGCCCCCCAGAGTGGCACGAGGTGTTACCCAACGAACCCTTTTGCCATACGTGCCGGGAGATGCCTGCCCTGGCCAGAGCGACCTGATGGGCCCTAGGAAGACACGGCTGAAGCCTTAGTGCCTGGCAGGAAACACCAATGCCGAGACCAGGGCAAGAGGTGAGGGGATGGAGTGGGCCGTGGCGTTGTGGTAACCCCAGACGTGTGTGCTGGGGCCATGGCGATGCCGGGGTGAGCATCATGGGCAACAATGGCCTATTGGGATGTCCTCGAGTGATGGGTTCTGATGTCACTGAGTCCCTGAAGGATGGGTTCTGTTGTTAATGACAGATGGGCTGTGATGTCACCTAGCGATGGATTGTGACCAGGAGCCCCTCGCAAGCACCGAGCCCCACCTGGCTGGCTCATGCATGCACTCCAGCTGAGCAGTTCGTGAGGCTGGGGTGTTGAGTGAAGCCTTTTGTGCTGGTGTCCTACGTGGGGAGTTGTTCTGCTGAGCTCTCCACGCCTGACCCCAGAGTCCCTCAAGGATTATCCCAGGCCCTGCCAGCCTCAGACAGCCGGGGCACCCAGGAGCTGCGCTCGCAGCAGCAGAGGTGAGCTGGGGGGGAAACCTCACCCTGGGCATCTGGGAGGTTTTCCTTCTTGAGGGACCTGGGCACTTCTTCCACCCCTCCCCAGGCCAGCCAGTGACCGTGGTCTCTCTTCCTTTTCCAGCGTGACAGCGGCTGCTGCAGCGCCTGTAAGAGGGAGCATATTGTCATCTCCAGCTCCCCCAGCCCACTGCAGCGGGTGGAGAGCATGGCCACAGAGGCAGAGGACCGCTGCCCAGTGTGCCTGGACAGCTGGGACGATGCCGCCTATGTGATGCCGTGCCTCCACCGCTTCTGTTACCAGTGCATCCTGCGGTGGACTGAGAGCAAGCCCGAGTGCCCCCTCTGCAAGAGGGGCATCAAGTCCATCGTGCACTCGGTGCAGGCAGACGATGACTTCAAAGAGGTCGCTGTCAGACCACACGGGCTGGCATCAGCTGGCACCCGGCAGGCCCGGCACCCAGGCACCCAGAGCCCCCCTCACCCTGCCAGACCCCAGACAGCAGCGGTGGAGTCGGTGCCCAGGGCTGCAGTGGGCGGCCCCCAGCCCAGCACCTTGGCGTACCTCTTCAATGAGCACCCGGCTCTCCTCCAGCACTTTCTGCCCTGGCTGCAACAGCAGCTGGGGCAGATCTTCGCGGAGCAGCCTTCAACAGCAGCCATGCTGGAGGACCACATCGTGTCCGTCCTGGGCCAGCTGCTGGAGGTCAACCTGCAGCATCGCGCGGCGGCATTCGTGCAACACCCCATCGATGTCGCCGTGCAGCGCCGCAGCCGGGAGGCCCATCGTCTGCTGGGCCTGGAGGACGGCCCTGCTGCCGAGGGGCGGGAGTGCAGCCCCGTGGCGGCCCCTCATCCTGCTGCCTCCGGAAGGGGGTCTCCTGCCCCCGGCCCGGCCCCCTCCGGCAGCCCAGCAGCAGCCCACGAAGAGGAGCGCCCCAGCACCTCCACCGCTGCTCTTCATGGGGGTCTCAGCAGCCCCCCCGATGCCCCCGTTCCCACCCACGGGGAGCAGGAGGGGCCGCACGAGGCGCCGGGGGAGGCTGTGGCAGGTCCCTCCTCTCCCAGCTGGGGCACGGACCACCACCCTGCGGGGCCACGGCGAGCCCCGAAGAGGAGGGCCGGCAGCTCCCAGGACCCCTCCCAGCCTCCCAAGAGGCCACCCCACTGGCAGCGCTAGAGCCAGGCCCAGGGGCTGCCAAAACCAGGGCTGGGCCAGCAGCTGGGGCACGTGCCGGCCTGCAAGTCCATCTCCAGGCTCTCCCTTGTCCAGATCCAGGCACACGTCACCAGCCGGAAGGTCTCCAGGGCCAGCCCGTGCCCCACCGCCCAACTCCCCAGCCATGTCCTCGTCCCCAACGCACCCTCTGCCCCCACATCCCGGGGCTCTGCTCTCCTACCAGCCTGCGCTGCCCGCTGCAGCCTTGTGACAGCAGCACCCAAATCCCTCCTCCTGCACGGAGTCACGGCTTGGGGCTGCTCTTGGCATCACCCCAGGCTCCTACCCTGCCAAGGCAGGAGCCCCAGCAAGTTCAGCCAGGGGAAGTGCGAAGTCCTGCACCTGGGGAGGGACAACCCCAGGCTCCAGCACAGGCGGCGGGATGCTTAGCTGGAAAGGAGCTTGGCAGAAGAAGCCCTGCAGGTCCTGGTGGGCACCAAGCTGACCGGGAGCCAACAACGCACCCTTGCCAGAAGGAACACTAACCGTGTCCGGGGCTGCATAAGGAGGAGTGAGGTGAGGAAGGTGAGCCTTCCCCTCCACTTGGCACTGGTGATGCCACAGCTGCAGCACTGCGTCTGCTTCTGGGTTCCCCAGTAGCAGAGAGACATGCATGTACTGCAGAGAGCCCAGCAAACGGCCGTGAAGACCATTAGCGCACTGGGACTGGGGAAGAGGAGGCTCAAAGGGCACGTGTAGAAAAGGCCTGAAGGGAAGCTGCAGAGTCGATGCAGCCAGGCTCTCTCCAGTGGTGCCCAGTGACAGGAGAAGGGATACTGAAGAGCAGTCTGGACATGATGCTGGGGCAGCAGCTCTAGCCATCTCTCTGCTGCAGCAAACGGCCCTGACAGGATGACATCCCGAGGTCCCTTCCAACCTCAGCCTTACTGGGACTCTGTGAAAGTACTTGACCTGTGTAAAGAATCCATTCTAATAACTTCATTTTGGTTCTCTGCATTAAAGAAGGAAAGTAGTACAATTCTGCTCTGCTGACACTTATTAGCCATCTTCAGCACACACACCAGGACGCATGGCACAAGTGCAGTTTCTGCTACAAAGTCAATGAACTGAAATCTAGGACTGCTAGGAAAGACTCAGAACTATTACACTATGATTACTGCCTGTCAAGTCGCCGGGGTGTTCAAACAGCATGGCTACATTTTCAGCTGCTCTGTACGCAGCAGCTCCAGCTCCCGAGAGCCACCCTGGGGTGGGCTGCGTGGCACAGGCCCTCTCTTCACAGCAGTTGCTGAGTCTGTACCGAGACGTCTGAACTGGATGGACTGTTTGGGAAAACGCTGAGGGCCTTTTCCTGGTCACACTCATACCACGAGGCATTCCTCTACCATCCCCAACAGGGGAAGAGCCGAGGGACTGAAGAGGCTGAAGCTGTAGGAGCGGAAGATTTTGATAGTTCAGCACACCAAGCGCAATCTTAATCTTATCACTGCCGCCTCTTTTGTACGTCTTTACTTCATGTTGCCTAAGAAAAAAACCTCCTCTTTAAACAAAGACATTTACAAACTGCCCTATGAGCTTAAATAGTTCGCCGAATTACATCTTCTTGTATCTTACTAGAAGATTCCATGACAGACTCGCTGCTGGCCAAGGCCGAGCACATCAGTGATGGTGCTAGCACCTCTGTGACAACGTATTTCAGATGGGGGAAAAAGACCCTGCAGCAGGAGAGAGGAGTGAGATGATGTGAGAGCAACAACTCTGCAGACACCAAGGTCAGTGAAAATGCAGGGGGAGGAGCTGCTCCAGGCGCCGCAGCAGGAAGCTTTCACATGCAGCCCCTGATGAAGACCATCGTGAGGTAGACTGTCCCCCTGCAGCCCATGGAGGTCTATGGTGGAGCAGATCTCCACCTGCAGCCAATAGAGGACCCCACACCAGAGCAGGTGGATGTGCCCAAAGGGTGCTGTGACCCTGCAGATAGCCTGTGCTGGAGCAGGGTCCTGGCAGGACCTGTGGCCCCACGCAGAGAGAGGAGCCCACACTGGAGCAGGTTTGCTGGCAGGGCTTGTGACCCCGTGGGGGACCCACACTGGAGCAGTCCATTCCTGAAGGACTGCACCCCCTGCAAAGGAACCACGCTGGGGCAGTTTGGGAAGAACTGCGGCCTGTGGGAAGGACTCACGCTGGAGAAGCTTGTGGAGGACTGTCTCCCATGAGAGCGACCCCACGCTGCAGCAGGGGCAGACTGGGAGAAGTCCTTCCCTGAGGAGGAAGGAGCGACAGAGACAGCGTATGATGAACTAACCGCAACCCCATTCCCCATCCCCCTGTGCTGCTTGGGGGGAGGAGGTAGAGAATTCAGGAGTGAAGCTGAGTCCAGAAAGAAGGGAGGGGTGGGGGGAAGGTGTTTTTAAGTTTTGTTTTTTACTTCTCATTACCCTGCTCTGATTTGAGTGGTAATAAATTAAACTAATTTCCCCAAGTCGACTCTCTTTTGCCCATGATGGTAAATGGTGAGTGATCTCTCCCTGTCCCCATCTCAACCCATGAGCCCTTCGTTGTATTTTCTCTCCCCTCTGCAGTTGAGGAGGGGGAGTGATAAAACGGCTGTGGTGGGCACCTGGTCTCCAGCCAGGCTAAAGCATGACAATGGAATACAACATAACATAGAATACAGTCCAAAATGTCAGAAAGGGTAGAAAGTTCCCCAGAACTTCCAGATTTGAAGGCCAAAGCTAGGTGGGGGTCAGAGGTATGCACTTGTTTTCCAGTCACTGCTTTTTCCCCCAAAAGTCAGATATCTTCATTCAAGTGATGATGATTTATCCATAAAATAAAAACAAAAGGTTTCATAACACAAAGACCTCCTTCAACATGAGTCATTCTGTAACTTTCATTCACCTCGAATCCAGGACAAGCCAGTCAACAACAGAATTTGAATCCGAAAGTACCAGATGTTCTGTAAAAGTGGATCATTATTTAAATTACCATTTTTGTACAGTGATAGTTAGCTCTCTCTTTTTTCCTAGTCTGATCCTTAGCAACATTATTCAGCCTTCAGGTCAAGACATCAAATGCTGTTTACAGCATCACTCAATACTGACTTAGTTAATGAAGACTTGATTAAAAACATAATACACAAATGCCACTTCCTAAAAAGCAGAAATACACATTTTTATGAACTTTTGTAAGTAATATGAGCAATAAGCTTTAAAACATGCCATGATCCTTAACAGAAATATAAAAATAAGCAGAAATTCATAAACAACAAGCCAAAATCAAATATTAAGAGCACGTGTTATTTAGGTAACCATGGTAACAAAAGCAAAACATTCATACCTGCACCTGGAGCGACTGCCAACTTTGTTTCAGCTAGGCCAATTTTAGCAGAAGAGGCTAAAAAACAGAATGTAAATGAGTCCTTACTATAATCTATAAGAAAGAAACTTTGCAAAATTTGTAATCGTGACCTACAAGATTGTTCATTTAAATCACTTAAAAAACACCTGTTTACGAAAATCTTTACATAGATTCAACTGATCTGCCTTTAGTAAAAGATCCCACTACTCCCATCAAGGCAGCTCTGTACCAAGTAAGCAATTACAGTGAGTAACAGACACTTCTCTGCAAAATGTGAAATACTAACAGAAAAAGACTGTTATTATTTAACGTCTTAAAACGGGGTAGAATTCTGTATCTGATTATTATGAATTCTTTAGCTGACAGAATACTCTCTAAGGGTCAAACAGCTTTATACACCATAAGTTACTGCCAACCGTTCAGGACCAAGCTTCCATTTACTTTCCATCAAATGGCTTTACAGTTCTGACAGCTGGATAGGTCAAGGTTCCTCTTTTCAAGCGCTGTTGTCACTTTGCTTGCTGAACTGTCTGGCAATACTGATAAAATGAAGGTCATAAGAATAAAATAAAACATGTAACAACAACAATCCAGCTACCAGTGGTCAGTTCTCCAAAATGAAGCACTAGCCAGTACCTAGGCAGGTTTCTGCTAAATCCCTTTAAAACAACTGCTTATAAACAACATCAAATACAAAATAAGTTTGGTGAGATTGTTGCCCAAACAAGGATTAGGCAAGCCGCCTGCAACACTAACAATCCTGCCTTCTGTGAATAGGATTCTGACCCACCTGCTACTCTCCTATCACAGGCTAACGCAAGTTCTGGGCCATCACCTAACGCACTTCCACCTATTGCAGCAACAGCAGGTACAGGCAGACTAGCTGAAAAAGAGAGCACCAATTAACATCAACCTCATAAAGAACATCTCTGAAACACCATTTCATTACTTTTTGTTCAAAGTACAGTCATGCTATGGGAAAAAAGTCTCATAAAACAAAGCAGGACTAAAAATTGATCACTCAGCAAGCCTTTGGCAAAAAAAATGACCCTCCCTCTAATCATTCTGTGGCTGAATAGGTCTGCAAGCCTTTTTCTCTAGCTTCTGCTCACTTTTGACAAAAATCTGAACAGTGAGCTACAAAAACATATGTAGCAGAGCTAGGCAAACAACACAACAGGAGTACTTCAAAACGGCACCTACCCAAACAGTCCCAGCTGAAAGACAGATGTCTCAGCATAATCATCGGTGATGCCAGCACAGCTGGAAGCTCTCTGTGTCTTCATATTCCCAGGCGTGGTATGGCCACCACTGTTGCCCCTTTTCCGCCATAAAGCCGCAGCCAACAGCTTAATGGAATGTGGGAAACTCTTCAGTCGGAGAAAGAGATGCACACGCTGCCAGTACACATGACAGGTAGCAGGGCTCCAGAGGCCTGTGTGACCACGGCACGGTTTGTATTGAATTTATCATCAGTGTTCTGTCATTTCAAAATTCAGCTTGAGGCACTGCTCTTCAGCTCCAACAAGTTTAAGTTCTCTTCCTCACCACAAACTCGAAGAAGTTTGAGGAACAATGTGTTTTTCACTTGAGAAATCAACCTGTACGTTATAGCTTTCATTATGCTTAACATTGACCACAAGCTGTCAGTAATTTTAAACTATACTCCAGCAATATTTCAGTAGGACATTTTTGCTGCTAAAGTTTCAAAGATAGTCAAATGCAATTTATTTCTCTACCATCCCCAACAGGGGAAGAACCAAGGGACCACATTCGTGGATTCAGACAACCTACTCCATAGTCATGTTCTCTCCTTTACAGCATCACCAATCTTTTCCTCCAGTCAGGACCACAGACCAATCCTTCCATGAAGTGCCAGTGCACCATACAACCAGCCCAGGCTTACATCTTCCAAATGAGTAAATAAAATGAAAAAGTCAGTATGTGAATGGAACAAAGTCTGTAAGCTTAAATAATCTAATCTAATTAAATAATGTCAGATATTAGTTATCCAATAGAATAAATTGTATGGAGAAAAGGAATGCCCTATAGATACATCTAAAAACTGAACATTATATTTATGCCTCAGAAAACATTCATACAAAAATACAACATATTTCTTACAAAAATATAAAAAGTAAACAAACAGGAACGCAGCCAACCTATGTGTCTCTAGCAACCTTTTCCAAAAGCTCTTCAGCTTGCATTTTTGAGTGTCAGAAGGAAAAGGCTTGGTCCATATGATTGAAATTACTAGCCAACAGTGTATTTGCCTTCCTGTATTCATGTAAACTTCCCTATTTCTCCAACCACTTAGGCAGCCAGTGACATACAGTGTCCTTTTTCAGCATTTACATTCTATAACAAGAATGTCCCCTGAGGACTGTATGACTACGCTTAAAAAATGTGTTAATCAGACGAATAAGGCTTTTGTACCTGTTGCAGAGAATATATGACAATGTGAGATAAATGCTATGGAAATGGTTGCTGTATACTGAGTGCATTGTATTTAGGAGTATACAGAAACATCACTGAGCTCCTTCGATTACACTGAAACAGTCGTTTCAACAGATTAGTCCGTTCGTTCAGTATAACTCTATGTCTTCCTGCTTATGGTCCTTTTAGGCATATCAACTAGCAGAGCGTAACTGACTTCTTTCTCTTTTAACAATTAACTCTCAGTACAGTCAGCAAACACCCTATGTTCCGGGACACAATGTCCGACTCCCTTTCACTCACATGCTAGAAGAGAGCAGCGAAGCTGAGGAACTACAGAGCAGGAGACCTGGGACACGCAGGAGACCTTTAGAAAGGAGCCTTTAGCTGTATGTCTAGGCACGCAGTCACCCATGAAACACTGCGCGAGCCGAGCCTCAACAGAACATCTGCTCGGATAAAGTGAACACACTCCCATCACCCATGCAGCCTTCCTCTGAGTGACACACAGAGGCAGAAAGGATCTGACCGAATACTGGACACTAGTCAAAATAGAAAATCAAAAAGTTTCACATTCAAGTGTGAAAAGGGCGAACCTAATTTAATCCTGAAACAACTCCGAAGACCAAAATTCTTTCATGCAGCCTGCTTTAGTCTTTTGTCTGTTTTATTCTACTGTGAGTTCTCACACACCACGGCTACATTTGGCAACAGAAGCAATACAAGAATGCTATAGCCAGCCTGTTATTTATTGAGTTTACCTCTGACCTTGCCTAAAAGAAAACTAGGGCTGAGCCTAGTCTTATGTCATCATCCCTTTTACTCATTTTTGCTTAAGTTTATGCCTACGTGTCTATCGGTTCAGTTTATAAACTCTGCCATTTAGATTTCCCCCACAGCTAAGTTTACTGGCTCAAGCTGTAGTGCTTCTTGCAGGCTTGTACACGTGCCAAAGAAAAATTAGTAAGCGTTTCCAAGTCCTAGTTGAGGAGAACTCAACAGCCATGAGCCATGAGTTCTTCTGTTCGTGCTCTTGGCCAGTAAATAACAACACTTTAAGAAAGCCAGAAAGTCAATGAGGGAACCACATGAAGTGAAACACAAGGTATTTCTTTTGTATTTTCATTCGTATTTTCCCTGAAATACCTGATGAGCCTTTGACACCGCACGAGTGAAGTCCACAGTAACTGAATACCTGTGCAGGATCCCAGATTGGGCTCTTGTTATAAAAAGTTAGCATTCAATGTTTTCATAGGAAACTGAAATACAACCAGAAGTTAGTTAATGCATTTTGTTAATGATTTCACAACTTTCAAGCTGTCATTCATCCTTACAAGGAAGTAAAACATAAATTGTACCCTTCGTTATCTTCAACGTAACTCGACATTAAGTCCCATAGCAAAAATGGAGCTATGTGAGCATCGCAACAGGGAACATGAAACAGAACTTACTTTATTCAATGTGAAGACAAAAATGTACAATATCCATCCGTACAGGAATACTCAATACCAGTATTTACAAATAAAGATTGCTTCTTTTATTTTAAGGAAACAGATAACTCTCATGAAGATTTTCAATTATTCTACTGTAAGTAATATCACGGTCTTTGCACTCTCTCTCACAAGAGCGGTATCATTATAATTCATATGTACATGGGGGAAAAAGAATGTGCTTTTCTTAAAAAAAACACCACACCCAGATTTAAAGTGGGAAAATATTAGCATTTTGAAAGTGACTAATGCACTTTAGAAATGTGCACTTACCAATTCTGCATCCTGCTTATACGCCATGTCGCACTCGCATTGGTAACTAGAAAGGGTTGGCAGACAACGTCCATCTAAACAAAGGCTGGGATGGTGCTTACAGATGCCTACAGTCTGACTGAGTATTGCTAATCAAAAAAATATAGAACATGAGACAAATAGTCACATCTTCAAATAGAAGTAAATATGAAGATTATACTTGGCTTCAGAAAGTATGTTATCAGGTGCATAAATATATCCATCAAAACAAATATTTTTTCCAACCACTATCTGTTGACATGACAGTACACTAACAGAAACAAGTAGCTCTCAGAAACAAAAAACACGAGACAAACACTCTTAATTATGATGTGCTGTTTACGTGTATAGCCTGATGAGATTGTCAGTGGCCTCACAAACAAACCACAATTTGGGTGAAAGTCAAAGCAGTCTGTTCCTATATGTTTACTAATTTCAGTGTACCCGTCTTAACAACAGCCCTTACATTTTATTAACTTTATGGTTCTGATCCTAGAAACGTGCTTACACGTTACAAGCAACGTTACACACATGAGACTTCCCTCTGAATATTATTCATCTCGGGCTCTCAGTCAAGCCAGTGCTCCTGCACAACAGCAAAGCTGTATACGTTTGGAAGAACAAGGAAAGAGAAGAGTTTATTTTAAACCCTGATGGATTTTTGAAAACACTTAGAAATTTGGAGTTTTATTAGCGCTGACCAAGACAGGTCAGCAGGGATAGCACAGGCTCAAGGACTCTGTAACCAAAGGGAGGAAAACAAAAAATCTCTACAGCTGAACTCTTCTTAGAAAAAGAGCTCCTGAACTTCCTAATGTATCAGCTGAGTTCTCTTTGATGTGCTTGACTACACAGGCATTTTTATGTCTTAGGAACACCATATCATTTCCAGACTAAAAACTAAGCAGAAAAAAAGGACAAAACAGAAGGAGCACAAAAAGAGAGAAACCACTCACAGCAATGCAAGTACTTACTTAGCCCCATAATTACTGGGCCATTTCCAGTTGGACTTTGACCACCTGCCCCTAGTCCTGCTCCGCCTATGCCTGGAGAGAAACTGTTGCTTCCAGGGATGGGAATGAATCCTGCTCCTCCTGGGCCATGGCCATTGCCACCGGGAAGGAACCCGTTTCCTCCTGTCCCACCACCTCTGGAACCACCTCCGGCAGCAGTGCCAACCACACATAGTCGGCGGTGTTCTTCTATTACACAGGAACGCACAGAGAAGCAGGATATAAATCAACCCTTCAGAGTCCGCTTGTAAGGAAGATACAGATCTTTGTCTGCCACAAAACCCACAACACCAGCTCCTCGTTTCTTTGATGTTATGTGTTTCCCCCTCCTACTCCTAATCTCAGGCAGATCTGATCTGGAAGTTAATTGAAAAAGAAAACAAAATCAGTAACATGAACTCTCAAAATTGCTTTCCACTGTTCAACTCATGTAACGACTAAAATGTTTAAGAAGTTGTAGTAAAAAAAAAAAAACCTAAACAAACCCCTAAATATCTCAAAACACATCCAATAATTCTCTGAGGTGACCAGCACACACGCATTCCGCATTTGGTTTACTGCAGGATCACATATTTGCAGTGACACCAGCCTTGCATCAATCCAGCAGGCAATCTTCAAGTCTGCTCA
>Ga0065711_1034209_pt1 | contig 24147 bp, 19 predicted proteins | sample Hoacrofraction12_FD_59098 | JGI IMG/M metagenome (GOLD analysis project Ga0065711, IMG submission 59098) | Hoatzin crop microbial communities from Cojedes, Venezuela - Epithelial fraction 12 v2 (version 2) | ecosystem: Host-associated > Birds > Digestive system > Esophagus > Crop | place... | reverse complement strand
AGACTCTTTCCAGTGGTGCCCAGCGACAGGACAAGGGGCAACGGGCACAAACTGAAGCAGAGGAAGTTCCAGCTGAACATGAGGAAGAACTTCTTCCCTCTGAGGGTGACGGAGCCCTGGCCCAGGCTGCGCAGAGGGGCTGTGGAGTCTCCTTCTCTGGAGATATTCAGGACCCTCCTGGCCGCGGTGCTGTGCAGCCTGCTCTGGGTGACCCTGCTTTGGCAGGGGGTTGGGCTGGGTGACCCACAGAGGTCCCTTCCAACCCCGACCATTCTGTGATTCTGTGTGATTCTGTGTGATTCTGTGCAATGCTTGTAGTTTTCCCAGAGAATGAAGCTCTGGAGAAGGAGCCCTAAAATCATCTGTGAACTCCTCTGGACTTCTGCGCTGGCAGGAAAGTGGGACCGGCTACGTGCAGTATCAGCTCTTTGCCATGTCTTTGCGATGGATGGTGAAGTCCCAAGTGCTGGAATCACAGCTTCTTTTCTTTCATTTGCACACAGTGTGTTGCTAGCTCTCATCATTGCAGATAAACATCGTCATGTGAAGCAGGCACAACTTGAAAGTTCACCAAGTGGAGCTGAAAGAACCCAGCATGTTTCTCTTTGGTTTTAAATCAGGCCGTGGAGGATCAGCCTATGATTTTTTGTTATCGGATACAGCAATACTTCAGTCTTTTTCCTGAGCACCATCATCATTTTGCCCCCTAGACAGCTATCAGGGCTAATAAGATCAGCCAGTGAGGAGCACATTGCACACTATGTAATCATGACAGACTTTGAGTCAAAATCCTTCTATGTCAGTAGGGAACTTTCCAGACTTGTACCAGAAGATGTACAGGGATGGAACAGCACCTGAGGACATTTTGGATAACTCTTTTGTAATGTATTGGGAGCAGAGATGAGAATGGACCTTCATTTACAAAGGACTGAAGACGCATGAATTCAGGATCTGGAGATGCGACTGGGGGGCTGGGGCGTATTGTCCATTTATTGTCTTGATAATAATGTTTCTCTGCTTTTTCTTTCTCTTCTCCATTGGGCAGCTCTTGCATCAAAATACTTTTTTTTTAGAGGCAACCTAGCTGTGTTCCTGGACAACATTTCACATGTATGTCCCCTCAAAATCTGTAGGTTTTAAACCCAAGATTGAATTGTGATTCAGAGCATTGCGGGGAGCGTGGAGCAAAGTACCACAGTCAAACCACCGAGCAGGGCATCCGTGTCCTCCAGAGCAATGTTCAGGCGGATGAGTCACAGCACCTGCAGGGAGGGAAGAAGGAGTCAAACCAATTTTCCAAAGTACGGACCACTGACATACCATGGGGTGATGTGGCCTCCAGGGAGGGGAAGGAGAAGAAAGGCGAATGGTACTGCTAGTTGGTGACTTCCATAATGATATGTTTGCAGAGTTAAGATGGAGGGAAGCAGGAAAGGCAAGTATTTATCAGTTGCCACTTTCTGGTTGTTGCATGCAGAGGGACATTTGGGCAAATTTCTTTGCAAGAAGAGCTGAGCTTGCTGAAGCCTAAGCTGGGGGGTTTATACTGGGACAGGATGCATTGGCAAGAGGGCACAGAGAAGCCCAGGCAGTGCACAGATAGTCCCTTCTCCTCCTGCTCCCCTAGGACCTAGCATCCTTTACTTTCATTACTTGATCCAAAAGAATAATTTCATTTTCACACGAAGTTTTCTCTCCAGTGACAAATTATGGCCCTTTTGAGCAGACGCATAGCTGTACTTCTACGTATTTACCAGAAGTTTTTCTACTGACAACTGAGGTCGCATGCAAAGGTTTATATGCTGAAACTCCATGACTAGATTTTAGATAAAATTTCAACAAACCCTTTTGATGTAGACATGTTAACACAATGAAAAGTTTGAAAGATGTGTATCTTCTGCAATAAACTCATATTCTCTTTTGCTTTGAAGTGTTAGTATTTGTGTCCAGCCTTTGAGCAATTCCAGTTTGACAACTACTAAAACCAGAATTCAGAAGGTTAGCAAAAATGGTGTATCTTCAAAATGTGCCGGCTCTGCTGAAAAGATATGATCTCAGCCTAGGCTGTGGGTCACGTAAGATAGATAATAATCGATTTTCCATTGCTGTTGTTAACATGTTTTATGTGGATGGGTTTTTTTGACTAAATTAAATCTTTTCTTATCTTATTTTTTCCAGACTCAGAAAAAATATAAATAACTTCCGAAAATTCCCAAAACTTTCTGGTGGGTATTTTAATGAAACAGATAAATAAGCAAAAAGTTTATTTTCATTTCATGAAAGATGCAGGGGATGTATTTCAATGCATCAGGCGACCAATATTTGGAGTGCTCGACTGTTCAAAAAGAGAAGAAGGCAGGGTTATGTATATATAAATATAATCAATCCAATTTCGTGACATCACATCAGGTCCAAAAATATAACAACATCATAAAGTTATAACTTGTCAGTATTTTAGCTGCTGCATGCCTACTTGACATAAAACTCTAGCTAAAAAGAAGAGTGGGTGGTCTGGGGAGTTGACGGGAGGGTCGGTTGTCGGCTGTTCAAATCCAGCCCAGGGTGCCAACAGCAATAGTGACAGTAACGGAACTACCACTGCTGTTACCTTCTGGCAGCTGTTTGGCTTAATTAGAATGAAGCAGTGGACTAGTCCGATATTTTCATGTCACCCATCCCTCCGGTTTCTAGGCAGTGCCATAAAAGCTCTCAGACCACTCCACAGAAGAGAGGCGTCAACGCACAAATCTCAGTGAGGGTGTCTTGAGTGATGGCGAGCACACCTAGAAGTGAGAAACTTCAAGCCAGAACCACAGAATCCTCTGACCCTTAGCAGAGCCTCCTTCAGTGCAGGGCTGAGACAAAGTAGCTCCTTTTATGGTCTTCGGAAGTGCTCCTGGTGATTTCCTCAAGGCCAAATCCTTAATTGTCCCTCTAGGTGGTCCAAGAGTGTCACACTTTTGGACTGACTGGTCTTGGCCAGATCCTTGCTCAGTGCTCCAGTATGAACAGAGGCGCTTTGTCCTGGACAAAGGTGACAGGGTTTGGTCCTTGCTAGAACTGTAGGGTGTGTTATATGCTGACATTTACCCTGTCCTAGTGCTTACATGGTCCCATTCCCTCTCCCACCACACACAACCGTATAGGAGTCCTTCCACCTCCCTCACCAACAGCCAACCCAGTGCCACCTGCTGATGTTGGAGGGGTGTCCTGGGCCAGAGCTACTGTTGTCCCAGGGCACGAACCAGACAGGTCTCAGCAGTAGGGCCAGCAGCAGACATGTGGCTGGGGGACCTCAGCAGAAGCCTGGGGACAAGCTGCTGGGGCGAGACACACAGTGTTGGAGGGAGAAGAAGACAGGAAGAGCAGTTTTCCATGAGCTGCATCTCCACCAGTTGGTAGATACTTAAGAAACTCTTCCCTTCTGCTGACTTCCCAGGCTCACAAGCGCCCTGCTCGCTCTTCAGCGCGGGAGAAGAAGATGATCCCAGCAGAGCTGTGACAAAACTCAGCGATGGCTGAGATGGTCTCGAGATTAACACACGGCAGGTTCACAGGCAGAGGGGATGTCTTCTACGGGCCCTGCCCAAATGGCTGGCAAAACTCTGACCAGCGTGACGTTGCAAGGCCACGATGGGCTTCAGACCCCTCCCGGGACATGGAGGTGAGTGCACACTGAACAAGCGCTGCTGTGTTCTCGCTCACGCGTGTGAGCCCTTGCGTCAGCAATGCTCCCGGGAAAGGAAGCTCCCACAGGATCCCACATCCGACTGCCACAGGGCAGAGCAGAGGAACAAAATGCATCCTTCACGCCGAGCAAGCGCTGCCGGTCCCCTACCCGCAGCCTGAGCGGAACCACGGTACCCCGATCCTCTGCTGTCATTTTTTTGGAAGTTGTCAGGAGGAGAAAGCCAGATAAATACTTCCCTGGAGCTGCAAGACAGCTTCTAGCAGCTGTTCCTATGAAAGGTCCTCGTAGCGGCGCAGTCTAGGTCTCAGCACAAGGTGTCATAACATGGGGATGGGAAAGGGGGGTTTTTTATGGGAGGGAGGAGGTAAAAGTGGATTTTTTCAACAGGGGACAAAAAAAAGAAGAGCTTGCTTTCTAGATTCTCCATAGCGAACATAGCATTTTCAGGAGAAAATTTGAATACCAAAATATTCGAGCCAAAAAATAAAGTTTTTAATTTTTGGCAGCTCAGGACAGGTTTGGGCTGCTCAGTTTTTGACAGTAAAGCAACATATATTCGCACCATTTTTTTTTTCTTCTTCTTTTACAGAATGCTGACATTTTCAAATGCATTTTCACTCGAAATGCAGTTTCTCCTGAACATTTTCAACAACGTTTTTTCACGGTGTTTAATTCCGAGGGTTTCTCACTGCCAGGGGAGCAGCCGAGGATCCGGGGAGGAGCTGTGGAAACGCGGTAGCTATGCAGACTGTCGGGAGCAGCTTGGAACGGCGCTGGACCCCTTTGACCCTGGCCTTTGGCAGCGGATGGTGTGGTCCGAGTCTGAAGCGGGACAGGGATGTGGCTGAGCTGCCAGCCCACTTCTCCGGGGAGGAAGATGGAAAGGGTGGGTGGGAGGAAAAAGAGCCGGGTCAAATGCACCTTTCAACAGGCCATGCAGCCTTAGCACGGCAGCAGAAAAAAGCAGAAAAAGCAGAATATGCCATGGCCCGGCGTCAGCTCGTCAGTCATGCCAATGCTTTAACCAGCAGCCTTGCAGCGAGGGAGAGCATCTCCCGAGCAGCCCACAGCCGAAACAGAGCATGGACAGTCATGCATCACGCATGCTTGGCTTACCTTCGGCAAGGTGCCTCCAATTTCAAAGCCTAGAGCTGCCTTTCAATGGGCGTTTCCAAGACTCGGGCATCAGCTGGCACATGCTGCTGCTGGCAACACAACGGCTGTTGTCTCAGCCATCCAGAAGTTACATGCAGAAGATGTCTTTTCTGAGGCAAATTAGTAGAGCAGGAAAACACAGCCCAGTTTTCAGATTCCCAAGTCCCTGTGCTTGCAGCCAAAGGCAGCTGCCCAAACCTCCGTGCTGCTACATGATCTTACAGCTGGGATTGGTGTGGAGGGTCTTCTGCCCACTCCTGCCTTTGCATACGTAAAAGCCATGTGCAGGCAGCTCTGACCGAAGCCCTGGGGGGGTCAGCAGTAGCATCCCTCCTGCCATGCTCAGAGCAATCTCCCTGGGCCATCCAGCCAGCAGGCACAGCTCAGAAAAGCATGAGAAGGTCTTGGGACAGAGAGGGCAAGCAAGTTTGACTGAATTCACCCACATTTTCTTACTGGGTGGAAAGGTTATACCATTTTTTTCTGGCTACAGGCAGCCTTTCTCCTTAAAGCCAGTCCACCTCCACTAACTTCCAGCCAGAGGAACTCCCATTTCATAGACAGAGCATCGGAGTACTGTACACACTTAACTGAAACTGCCATTGGCAGCCACCAAAAACCATACTGAAAGTGACTGAAAGATGTTGATGAAATTCCACTCACCTGCTCGCCCAGCTGATCAGACTGGAGATGATGGCTAACAGGTTTGTGAGCTCCTCTGAGCCAGCAGAGTGGAAATAGAAAGTCTTGGTGTGGTGCATGCCCAGAGTGCTGAACTAATAACACTTGTCTCGCATGTAAGCAGCTGCAAAACCTGATATTTACACAAGGATTCACAGAGATGAGAAAAGACTGCTTTTTTTTTTTTGCTAGATGACAGGGTCTGGTTAAAATGGGAATTAATTTGGGAAAACCCTCTGGTCTGTGTCACACAGCATGCCAGGTTACATGACGACAGTAGACTTTTGTTTTTTTATAGAATTGAAGATTGGCTTTAAAGCAGGGACATCATTCCCCCATCAGTATAGCAACGTTTTTACCTACCAAAGCACCTATCATTTTGCATGTCAAATAGCTCGTAAGCAAAACAAATCTCTACCTTTGAAAGCTATCAATCAATGAGCTCACAAATGCACTTTGTATAAATACTAATGCACCCAAATACACTTGCCGGTGGAAGCCACTTTTTTGCAGAGCTGTCGCTGGCAGCGCACGAATGCTTGGCTTACCTTGGGCAAGGTGGCTCCGATTTCAGAGCTTAGAGCTGCCTTTCTATGGGCATTTCTAAGACTCGGGCATCAGCTGGCACATGCTGCTGCTGGCAACGCAATGGCTGTTGTCTCACCCATCTAGAAGCTACATGCAGATGTCTTTTCTGAGGCCAATTAGTAGAGCTGGAAAACGCAGCCCGGTTTTCAGATACCCAAGCCCTACCTCAAGTCCTGACATGAATTACTTCTTTTTTTCAGCTGTATCAGCTGGTATAATAAATCACACTCGCCTTCTTACAAAGCTTGCGTCACTTTTGTGGAGAAAGGGTGAAGCAGGTGAAGCTCCTACAGGCAGAGGACAGCAATGCCAGTGGCAGGGTGGACCGGGAAAGGTCTGGTACGTCAGAGTGCTCCAGGATTTGGAATAGCTTCCACACTCGAACTAACCCTTAAACTTGTGTGCCTTCTAGGGGTTAGAGTTTGGAGGTCTGGCTACATATGTTAGACTGATCCCAACTCTTTTTTTCAATACCATGAAGGCGCGTGAATCTGGCCCTCAGCTCAGGAGTGCTTCTGGGTCTTCATCTAACACCAGCACAACGCTAAAGCAATAAAAGACTGAACGTGGAAGACACAAACACAGACTCAGCTGAGTTTGGGATATATAAGGTCTCACTCCTCACTGTGTTTCAAATCACATTCTACTCTAAATCCCTCACCTTCTCCACTAGAGGTAAGTTTTTTGAGGCAAAAGGCAGGATGTCCTTCAGCTCCATCAGGGATAACACGGCAGTTGCCAGTGAAGGTTCCAGCTTTGCAGAAATTGGGCTGTACGCTGTGACACAAAACGGCTAACTGCAGCCCAGAAAAATCCCAAGCAACTTCCCTGATTTCCATGATGCTGTATCAGTTTTCTCTTTGGTAAGAGTAGAATTGAGTACGCATTTCATTCTTAAGAAAGACTGTCTACCACGTCTCATCCTATGGAAAACTATGATTATCACAACAGGTTCAAAGTTCTTCCAAACAAAACATTTGGAGCTGATGGACACCCTATGTATTCTTTTACCTCCTATTGCAGCAAAGGCTCCAGCTGCCCTGCCTCTGCAGTGGTGGTACATCTGTACCTCTGTGGAAACAAAAGCAGAAAAGGCATGAGGAAAAGAACTATTTAACAGACTTTTGTCTGATGCTTCCATCTTGTGGCCAACTGGGAAAAGAAAAGTTTGTCTCTTTATCTCAGTAAAGATATTAACATATGTAAGGAAACACTGGAATTTTTAAAGATGTCCTAAAGCCTTACCTCCAGTTTTATGAACGGGGGTGAATCGGGGTTGGAAATTCGATGAGTTTTCCCTTTGGAAGGCATTGGCCATCAATGACGACAGAGGAGAAGGCTGGTGGCTCCTTCACCGCTCGCTGTTCCCTGGTCTCACACGAGCTGGCTGTGCTGAGGGTACAGGACAGAGATGGGGCCAGGTGGACAAGCCCAAGAGTGCTGAGTTCAGTCCTTCCAACACTTTGCCTTGCTGTGAGCATTGGTGGCAGGACTCCCACGGCGTACAAACTGTGTTTTTGCTGCCACCTTCATGGGCCAGCCCAGGTCCATGAGGTGCCTCTCCTTCTTCTTTGTTTTTGAGCGTACAAAAGGCTTTCCTCTTCTTTCGTCTGATCTTGATTGGGGATTATGCCAGCACGCAGCTCCCATACCACACACCCTCTAAAGGCAAGGATAAAGTGGTGGGACAGGGCCATCTTGCTGAGTCAGCTTCAGGACCACAGTGCTTCGGGTTCCCAGAGCCATGAGGAGGATCTCAGGGTATCTGGATGACTTGCTTCTGGCTGACGAACACCCTGCTCCCCTTTTGCACCACTCATAGCAATCCACAAGCTTAGCCAAGGGTCTGTTTACCTGCACAAACTGAAGTCGCTTGCACAGGCCCCACGTGAAGAACCGTTCCCTACCTTTCTCTCCCTGTCCCGGCCAGGAGCCCAGCCACCTCTGCTGCTCCGGGCACAGTGCTGCTGTCCCCCCAGCTCCTCTCACCTGAACAGACTGCCTGTGCCATCTACATTTCTAAACAAATACTTGCAGAGGCCTCGAGACATGGAGCACGATGAGCAGGACTCCCACCAGACACCAAGAACTGTGGCTGTCAGTGCAGTGAAGGGTCAGGCTGTCGGCCAAAATGGGTTTACTTCAGCAAGAGGTTTGAGACACTGCCCAACATGGACACACACGCTCACAGGCACACACAGCCGTGCCCCACACACAAGAAACTACATTCCTGCTCTGCAAAGGATGGAGAGAGGATGAAGAGGATGGAGAACTGAAATAGAGTTCCATGCCCAGCTGCAGGCTCTTGCGTAGAGAGGCATTTTGGTACCACCACCCTTTACCATGCACAACAGCATCAATGTGTCCATCAGTCCTGATGTCTCACACAGCTGCTGAACTTCCAGGAGAGCCAGTGCACAGCTGAGCAGGACAGACATCAGGACATACAACTCTTTCCCGAACCCCTGGGGCAGCAGGAATTGTTACATGTCAGTGCAGTGTTTGTGGGATAAAGACTCCGCTTCCTCAAGGATGCAAAGGAGAGGGAACCTTTTCTAACTCTTATCCAAGGCAAGGGCCCAGGCTGCTGCACCCCATGTGAAGCGAGGGGGGGGGTTTCTTTGCGACGAAGTGGTCAAGGAGAGGGAGATGTTAGACAGAGATTTCTTCTCCAAGAAGGTTTTAATAACAGTGACCAGTCCACAGAGAGGAGGTTGCTAACCTGCCTGTTCACAGGGCTTTCCCAAGGCCAGCTTTGCCTGGCTCCCGCTGGCAAATCAGGAGGGAATCCAGTGCAGGTAGTGCAGCTGAGAAGTTTGATTCTATTTGCAGATCGAAATCTTGCAATTCTTCTCAAATTCACCTTCTGTTTCATCCACTATGTAAAATTCATTACTGCGGGAGCACAGATCTGTAGGACAAAATCTGGTTTGATTCATACAGAAGGTGAGCTCAACATAGGTTTAGTAAAACCCTGCAGCCAGTGGCAGAGAAAGCGTGGCCATTTCAAGGTGGAGACACCTAATCCCCTGTAATCATAGAATCATAGAATCCTAGCAGAATCATAGCATCATTAGGGTTCGAAAAGACCTCTAGGATCATCAAGCCCAACTGTCAACCCAACACCACCATGTCTGCTAAACCATGGCCTGACGTGCCACATCCACACTTTTTGAACCTCTCCAGGGATGGGGTCTCCACCACCTCCCTGGGCAGCCTGTTCCAATGCCTGACCACTCTTTCAGTAAAGAAATTTTTCCTAATATCCAATCTAAACCTCTTCTGACGCAAGTTGAGGCCAAAGCTTTAGGCTAAAGACTGATGCAAGCCACTTTTAGTCCCTTGTTAAAAGCACCCTTTGCATAAAATTTTTTAGTTGTATTTTATTGTACACTGGTGCTCGAAGCAGCAGAGAGCTTGCATTGCAGGCACGCAGCGCAGCAAGTTCATGTGTATGTTGTGTCCCCCCGTTCCTCTGTGTGTGCAGAGCAGCAGGCACTGAACCCCCTCATCACACACAGTGCCAAGGTCAATCTCACACGGGGAACCCGGTGCCCACCTCGGGGCACTTGCTCTGCTCCAGGCAGCAGTTGCTGGAGCACCACGTCTGCTGTGTTTTGGGGGGACCACATGGCTCCCCACAGATATCACTTGCTATCCAGGTCATTTGCCGTGGGCACTTCCCCACTATGCCTACTGGAAGGGCTCAGAGACCCTGCTTGTCATTGCTGCCCAATGGCTTTGCAGAGCACTCAATTAACAAAAATCATTTTGGGGGGAAAAACCCCCAAGGAAGACTGATACTTTACAACCATCTTTCAATAAGTGAGTGTAGACCCCTCACATATCCTTAAATTATATATCATTTATTGAAATATAGAGATTTTAATTTACAGGATTTTTTTTTCCAAAGACAAAATATCAACAGGGGCATTTTTGAAATACATTTTGTGCCTACCGTCACTCAGGCCAGTTTGCCCTTCTTCAAACATTTCACAACAGCCACCATTTTGGAAACCCTTCCTTTTTTATTATTCTAAAATATAAATTTTGGACATTCAAAGTGCAACAGTTAACGTGCCTGTGGAATATATCACAGTAAAAAAAAATATAAACAAAGGCAGTGATATAGCTGTCATAAATGTTTTGGCAGTATTCTAGAAGTCTATATAAAAATACATATATACATATTGATGTATAACATCATCATATCTCACGTCCTTCATTATGTAATAGGACCATTTTGTACAAGTTGCAGACCACGCCGTAAGGAATTGGTTGGCCATTCCGAATCAAACGCTGTGTTTCGTAGGCTGACGCTGATTGTCATTGTACAATTACTGTAGAAAAAGGTTTGGGAATATCTCTTCCAGTGGCTTCTCAAAAATTAAGCCATAAAAGAAAAAGTCTGTAGCACTGATAATATCATAAAACTAAACGAATCATCCTCTCACACTTCTCTCTCTCTTCCTTTGCTTTTCATTCCAGTTTCCAGGCCAGCTTATGTGATTCCAAGCCTTCAGTGACCTGGGTTTGGCTAGACCCATGCCATGGATGCAGTTCATCCACACGATGCTCGTGACAGGATGGAGAATCAACATGACCATGCATCCAAAAGTGAGCCAGCTCTGGTTCACGTCCACCATGTGGGTCTAGCCCCGAGATGCGCTGCGAAATACAGAATGAAACCAGTGAGGGAAAGGGGAGACCACATGAAAATGTCCTTAGATTCCAGTAACTGGTATAATAAAACCGTGCTGGGGCTGATTTTCAAACCCTGATGAACACTAGGCCATGTGCAAAAATGCAGGTGAAATTGCTTGCCTAATTTGAATGTGTAGTTGCAATGACTACGCATGCAAATGAAGGCACGTGTGGTCTCAAGGGGCCATTCAGATATCTGGGATATCCAATAGACAATTTGTGTTTCCTCAATTCATAGTTCATAGCTGGAGGGAGACTTGACGTCGTCTCATCTGTCCTGGCTATATCAAGAGTCTTTATGTTTCACAGTTGTCCCCGTGCAGAGCTCAGTGACGTGTGTTTGGCTGAAGTGCTGCTCCCGACAAGACACTCGGTCTTGAACTCTTGACTACAAGAAATGGAGGATGCGCCGTCGCTCGTGGTGCCTGCTGGTTGTCCGCCTCCATCAGGACTGACATCGTGGGTGCCTGCTTCAGGTCCTGTTTCCACACCTGCAGTATGCTTCTACGTGGCCTCAGCCAGGCGATGGTTTGAAACCCAGACCCAGAATTACTTGTCTGTAACACTGACAACACTATATTTGCTTTCATTTGATCCACAACTGTCCACAAGTGAAGTCAAGGGGACTTGTGCAGCTTTTCTCAGGTCCATTTCAAGTTAAACTGCAGTTTACCATGGCAGCATGTTCTGTTGGTCACTGCTGGTCCATCTTTCAGGCTTCCTAGGAAAAATACTGCACCACAGGGATGAGTTAGCACTGCATTTGCATTGGTTGTGTTGTGCCGGAGGCTGAGCACGTCCCACAAGGCGCTCATCGCATTGAATTCAGGTTGAGTTTGAAAGCTGAGCCCCGGAAAGGATGGGGCCCTTCGCAGTGATGTACCTTTTTTCACATGTAAGTCTTCCAAAGCGTCACATCTCAGTAACACATTGTACAGTGATAGCAGTAATTGTAATAGTTTGTTCATAGAAGTGGTGTCAAAAAAAAAAGCTATTGCAGGCTGAGAGCAGGTTCGTTTTCATGCACCTTCTTCTGGAAAACACGTTCGGAAGCAATTACTGTTTGTCATTACAGTCTGCAAAGATAACAGAGTTTTCTGTTTCCCTTTAAAACTGAAAACTAAGGCAAGAATATTTACTGCAGAAATATTTTCTGCTTATTTAGTCTGGAGTTCCAGGCTGGGAGAGATGTCTTTGTTCCTCGAGCAGTTCAAATATCAAACCGATTCTTCACAGCTAACCCCAGGATAAGATTTCTTTTGAGTACCCATGAAACACTGATAATGGGATGTTGCTGGTGGTTTATCATGATCTTCCATTTTCAAGCATCTTGGGAATCTGGCATCATTTTTTTTTTTTAATTAAATTTTTAGAACCTCAATCAGAGGACAATAATTACTTCTAGTATATCTGATTAGAAAAACTACTCAGCTCATGATAGAAAACTAAATCTTGATTTTCTCTCCATGTTAAAGTAGTTTTAGCTAACCAGAGCAGTTACCATACTGTGTACAGCCAAATAAAAGAATTGTGTCATAAAAAATTTCAGATCATAAACTTTTTCCTTGTACTTAGAAAAATTTCATGAGACTGCTTTTACTGAAGGACAACGAATTATAAAATATACATTTAATGTTACTGAAAACAGTAGTAGTGTTATCTTGAAAACAGCTATCTTCTATAGTTAATAAAGACTTATTAGGTTTCTAACACCTATTATAGACTGGTTTTTAATTATTGTTATTATTATTATTCCCCTTTACTTGCATTAATGGTAAAAAGTAGCATGTTTTGTAGTACCGGTCAGTCCCTTGTGGTTTTAGACCTTTTTGATCCAAAAGTGGTTTTTGCATGTTCTTCAATTCACATGATAGTTCAACAGCAGCTGACATTGAGATTGAGGGAGGAAGTACACAAAATTCGTGAAAAATCTCTTCTAAAATCCATGGCATATGTTCAATGTGCACCTCAAAAGATCCTTGAGTAGACAGTTATTTACATAATTACAAAGGAGAAGTATTGCTGCAGTGGAAATTCAATCTATCAAAGTCATATGAATGCCCTTGAAACACAGAACTGGTCTGTTTGTGGTCTTTTCCTTTATCCTCCTACCAGTTCGAATGGCAAACAACACTGAGATGCTACTGAAGTACTGCAAGAAGCAACACTAAAAATAATCCATCTTCGACATGTCCCTTTCATTCGTACTCAGGCTGATTCCTCTGCCCATCACTGGGAGTCGCTCTGTACAAATCCATCTCCATTTCACATCCTTGACATTGCAATAAAGTGGTTTTCTCTGTGGAGCAGGAGTCTGCAGACGACATGGCGAGCTTGCCCCTGTGCAGAGCTGGAAGGTGGCCATGGGGTTACAGGAAGCTGTCCTCCACCAGGTCTGAGGAGTCGATCCCAATGTCGTCCATCATGTCAATGTCCTCAATGGTCTCGTCCTCTCTCTTGATAAAAGTAGAGCTACTGGAACCAGTTTCAATGGCACTTTCTTCGGATGTCTGGGAACTGGAAGAGACAAACATCTCAGAGATAAAATATGGGGCAAGTGTGGCTGGGTAAGTACTCCACTCCCTCGCAGAACTGAACACCACCTCCCTGCATGCTTTCTGACCCACAGCACTATCTTAGGTGACTCTGACCACTCGTTTCTTAGGTCGTGACACATCTTGTATCTCAAGAGTAATGGACCACCTTGGAATTCAAAGGAGGGGGTTGTTCGTTTGCTCCTCCAAACGCTTTCTGCCAGACACTCCTTAGAGAAATGGCTTTATGATATTGCTGTGACAATAGGTCACCTACGTGAATCTAGGGAGGTCAGGTGAAGGTAAGATAATAACAACAGACAATAAGATAATGATAACAGAGAAAGGTAATAAATCTTAATATGGATAGTGCTTCTTGGAGAGTCCATTCATCCCCCTCTTGAAAATAGCACCAAAAATATCAAAAAAAGAAGTTTCTAGGTTACTAATTCTATATACTGTAAGTGCTGAATTAAACACCTGCCATTCACAGCAAGGGTTATACTGTTGTGCAGTAGAGTAATCGGTCACACAAACTGACAAGGGAGCAGTAAGAAGTCCTGGATAATACCCTGCTGTCAATGAAAAGAATATTATGGAACATAGCACAACTTGTCCCAGATTTTGGAGCTAGTCTCACAGGGAACGAATCAATCACTTGAGATCTCATATGCGGCTCCAAGGCATTGAGCTATAGGGGCAAGACATGTTGAAAAACGTGCCTAGAGAGCCACCAGACAGCTGCTGGGACTTGTCCAAGCGAGCAAGGGAGTCCCAGTGTCACACAGCAGCACCCTATGAGCAGGCTCCTTCCCCTGGCAGTCACAAAAGAGGCAAAATTAGGTTTTTCCTGCTGAAAACACTGTGGCCAGTCATCCTACCATATTTACATGGGACCTTCCCAAGAAGTAGTTTCAAGAGAGCTGAGGAAACCATTTGTGGAGTAGGACGCTAAGAAGTGTTAATGTACGTTGCCAAGCACCACCCCAAGTGGTGACTCTAACCAATAAACTGAACCTACCTGTGCCTGTTCCTTTTGCCAAGCTCATCTTCAGAAACAGGGTCAATGTCAGGCAGGGGAATGATGTACCCGCTGTCAGCACTCAGCCTCTGCTCATCAAATCCGCTCTCCCTGTCCTTTAACTTGTCTTCATTCTTGTAGGTGACACCAATGTAAGCATTGTCGCTGTCCCCTCTCATGCGCGTGACGGCTGGGTGATCACTTTTCAGGAAGTCCAGGTGAATCTTCTCGTAGCTCTGAAAATATTAATTTCAAACCCCTCATTAGATTCTGTTCACTAAGGTTGCCTTTCTTCAGAGGGGTACCTGTGATCCATCAACGCAGCAAATATTCTGCCCTATGAGCCAGCAACACTGGATAGAGAAGCCCAGCATCTTCAAATGATTTGAAGGGACAAGTGACACATGAGATTTAGACAATGCAGGAGTGAGTGTGGCAGCACAAAGCAGACAAATAGATGTGAAAGATGCGTAGGGAGAGAGGGAAGAGACCAAAGGTAGGGGGGAAGATGAAACACTGAGTTATGGGGCAGGCAGAGCTTGTCAGAGGTATCAGAAATATGAGGAGAAAATGCGCTGGTGTCAGGATCCAAAGAGGGAAATGGGAGACTATACACATAGGCCAAGTACTCCCTTTTCTAGAATTCTTTCACTGCTTAGAAAATCCCATGAAAATATATAAAGCCCATTCTCCAGTCGCAAAATTGAGTTGGTAGAATGTCACTAGAAAAGGAGAGTTCTGCTTCCCCAGCTAATACTGCAGAACTGCTTCTCATTAAGTTTGCGTGCAGAAACCGAACATTCAATGTCCCCTTCTGAATCACCTAATTTGCATAGGTTAGGATGTGCCATTTCAGTGCTCACGGCTCTGATGGCTGGAACAACACTTCTAATTCCCTCTAAAGCAGTGTCTGGAAAACACAGAGAGAATTCCAAAGAGCCAACCTTTTTGTACTCTCCAGGCAACAAGCTCTCCACAATTTCACTCAAATGGTAAAAAGAAGGTCTTTTCTCTGGTTCACTGTTCCAGCACTTCACCATGATCTCATACCTGCAGATAAACAGAAACCACAATGAAAGTCAACTGATCAAGGAAAAAGAGTAACCAAACAGAAATTAAAACCAAAATTGTCTGGAGACTGGCCAGATGTGGAAAAGCCAAATGCACACGTACACTTCATTGGTAGCATGATCGGGCTTGGCCATTCGGTATCCACTCTTGATCTTATTGTAGAAAGTAGAATCGACCATCATGCCAGGATATGGTGTGCCACCTGCAGATAAAAGAGAAGAAAAGATACCACTCTGTTCTTGACTACCCATACAGAGTTCCCTTGCTGTTTGTGTTAAAAAGTGTTAATGCTATAATTTGACTTGCCATCAAAATTAATCTTTCTTAGCCAGTGTTTCACATATGGGCTTAATGTGGTCAAGACAATAGCTCTGATGTGAAACTGAAGTACGTACCATGTAGAAAAAAATCCCTTTACAGTGTTTATAGAATGTATTGACTGGGCACAGAGGTTGGGTGATACCTGGACCAGGTCACAGAATCACAGAATCACAGCATGGCAGAGGTTGGAAGGAACCTCTGTGGGTCACCCAGTCCAACTCCCTGCCAAAGCAGGGTCACCCAGAGCAGGCCGCACAGGATCTTGTCCAGGCGGGTCCTGAATATCTCCAGAGAAAGAGACTCCACAAACTCCCTGGGCAGCCTGTTCCGGGGCTCCGTCACCCTCAGAGGGAAGAAGTTCTTCCTCATGTTCAGCTGGAACTTCGTCTGCCTCAGTTTGTGCCCGTTGCCCCTTGTCCTGTCGCTGGGCACCACTGAGAAGAGTCTGGCCCCATCCTCCTGACACCCACCCTGCAGATATTTAGAGGCATTTATCAGGTCCCCTCTCAGCCTTCTCTTCTTCAGGCTAAACAAGCCCAGCTGCCTCAGCCTCTCCTCGTAGGAGAGATGCTCCAGTCCCCTCATCATCCTCGTAGCCCTCCTCAGGACTCTCTCCAGTATCTCCTCATCTTTCTTGAACTGGGGAACCCAGCACTGGACACAGCACTCCAGATGCGTCTTCAGCCTGCATTTGACAGATCTGAGGTCATGTCTCTGCTCTGCAACTGACTTTGTGTGTGAACTTTGGCAAGTCACTTGATCTGTCTGGTTTTATTGCATTTAGCATCTGCACGATAGCTGAGAGTGATGTGGCCCGAGCCACTCACCTCATCCCCGCTGCAAGGGCAAAGCCTCAGCATGAGCCGGTCTCCTCCATACCTAAGCCTTCCCACCCGGGCAGCTGGGTTTAGACAGCAGCTAACACGACAGACATCACTGATGCATAAAAGGATCATTCAAGCTGAAGTCAGTGCTGCAGCAAGATGTCAAAGTTGACTTGCTTAATAAACACTGCTGAGGATGTTTTGCTTTCTGAGAAACACTGTCTTTCTCGGGTAGAGGAGGTATACCATCACATTTACACCAGAAACCTCAGCCCTTTCAAAAGCAGGATTTTCACCTAGAACTGGACTTCAGAACCTTCCTTACAGGTAGGGCAGTGAAGCACAGACTTAGCCATGCCTCGATTCCCGAGCTATCCAACGGCACTCCCATGCCTCCTAGGGATGCGGGTGAATGGATATTTACACTCTTCTATGATGCCCAGAGATTACAGTAATCAACACCGTAAATAGTGGCCCAACTGCTGTTTTCTGAGAAGTAGCTATATGAGAACTTACTCTAGAAAATACCATTAGGCTCGGGGTTGCCGTGGGGCAGGAGTTGATACCATATGGGAGTGATTAATTCTGCTCAGAGTAAATCTGGGCAATGCACGCTTACTGAAGCAGGCCAGCCACCCGCCTGGGGGGCTAATTAATGAGGCTGAGGAACGAGCCAGGCTGGTCCCAGCTGGGAACTGTACATTGTCTGTAACTGCTATACATTGTCAAAACCACTTTACGCTGCCATAAACCAACTGCGTGAACAGTGCTGACCTGGAAATGGGAAATCAGCGTCCCAGAAGATTGACATTTGTTTTCATTCTGTCATGGGACTGAGATGGGATCTTTTGTAACGTGTGTGAAGAGACTGTTTCAAACCAGGCGCTGGGCTGGGCTGCAGCCCCAGGCACCCCGTGCAAGGGGAAGACGTGTTCCTTCTCGTATGAGCCAGAAAATCCATCCTAGGCCGGCACACCAACACTTTTCCACAAAAGCTTTGCCAAAAGTTTTTCACTCAGTGCTTTCAGTTTTCTAGCAAAAAAAAAGAAGTATCTTGGGGAAAAGAAAACAACCTCAGGAGAACTGTGGGAGAGCAGAGGTGTTTTGCTTCACACCTAATGCTGGGATCCAAAACCCCCTATAGAAGAATAACTTACAGTTGGTTTGACATGTGTATTTTTACTGTAGAATTTGAAATACTTCACGTAGAACAGCTTGAACTGAAAAAGCTCAATCACTACACAAAAAAATTAAAATGTTCACAGTACATACCAAGAGAAAATATTTCCCACAGCAGAATGCCATAAGACCAGACGTCACTTAATGTTGTGTACAGATTGTCAAAAATGCTTTCAGGTGCCATCCATTTTACTGGTAGGAAAGTCTGTAGCAAAAAGAAAGAAACCCCAAACCACACAAATTAGTCATGAAAGAAATGCTTCCTGTGACAACTGATATTAGATAGCCAGAATTAACTTCCCTCTAATAAGAAAAGCTGTGTTAAACTGGCTAGTGTTTATTTTTAATTCCATAGAACACAGAGGTACCAGGATTATAAGAAATGCTACTATTTGCTCCCCACAAAAACTAATTAAGCCACAACTGCATTCATTTTAGCACTAGCCAAGGACAAGACTGACTGGAGGTATGATACAAAAGCTGCTCTAGATCTGATATGTCATTGATTGATGCATCACTGCTCTCCATACCCCAGTGACAGTTCCGTAATAATTTATCGAGTCACAAACCTTGCCAGTTAAAATGTAAGCCTGTGAAGTACGAAGTGTGGCCAAGTACTTTTTGGCTTTAAAACAGAATGAGGAAAGCTACAGGAGATAATTAACTGAAGAAAAATTGTTCTCGGGAGCATTCATCCCAATGATCAATTAGTGTAACCAACACTGAATGGCAAGAACAGCATTTAAAGAGCATTTAAAACTGACACTTCTCATTTCACTTAAAGCAGAACTCAGGAGATTGAGAAGTACATACGCTGCCCTTGGAGACATAGTTGGAATCATGCATGATGTCTCTAGCCAGCCCAAAGTCACAGATCTTCACGATTTTTCCTTGAGCCAGGAGGACATTACGAGCTGCCAAGTCACGGTGCACACACTGGATGGAGAGAAATTAAGTTGTTCAAGGACGTGCTAATTCCACAAGGGCGGTTTCCGTTGCAAAGATCCCTGAAAAAGATCTGTTGACTTTCTGGGCACAGTCTTAACAAGACCTTCTACTGAACAGGCACCTGTACTGCCCCAGTAGCAGGGGCAGGGAGGCACCAGTCCTTGGAGTCAGTGATGTGCTGCAGTGAGGAGAAGACAAAAATGATGCCACCCTTTCCCTTTCTGCCCATCATGTACTGAAGGTATGTCTACGCTTCTGACCGTGCTGGCCTGTGGCTGTGTGCACCCTCCACCCAGACCCTGCAGAGATCCGTCACCATCTCTGGCACGCTGCCTCCACGAACGTGGTGGGTGGCAACAGGAGAAGAGGACTGCCTGCTGCTTCGATTTGTCCAGCTATGGTGATCTCAGCTGCCAGGTAAGCGAGAAAGCTGTCTACAATCCCAAGAATAATATTATATTGTGTCGTGTTTTCAGAATCTAAATTAAAACCCGTAGTTGGAGAAGTTTTTACACTTCCTTCCATTTTACTTAATTTTTAATTTACTTACATTTTTAGAAGCCAAGAATTCCATTCCACGCGCAACCTGGTAGGTGAAGCTCAGCAAATCCAGTAGGCTGAGGCCCTCTGAGCTGTCATCTGAAAGAAGGTTTTTGACTTCTGATTCTACTGAAAAAGAGACAAAAAATGTATTTGTGCTGTGGAGTGTGAAAGCAACATCCACTTCCCCCTACCTATCATGATTCTGAGCTGATGACTTTCACAGATTACCATGACCAAACCAGTCTTTTCGTTATAACTAACCGCTTTTAATGTCTCTGTCAGTCACTAACACGTATTGCATTCTTAAAAACATCCAGTATTAAATATAGGTTTTGGTTTTTCCCCTGCCTGTATTTTTTTCCCCTGGAGAACTGCAGGAAAAGGTGAAGTTAGAAAGGCCCACTGAAGTCTGGTACGGGTTGTTTACAATACTCAGCGTGTCGTACAATAACATTTATTTAGAGGTGGTGCCTCCATCAAGTTTTTGTGCATGCACACACATTCTTATCCGTTTGCTTTTGCTGAACGCTGTTATGTTTCCCAGCAAGTATTCACTGGGACTAATCCAATACCAGCAAAAAGGGTCAGGAATTCTATGGCAACAGTTCTTATTTTTTTATGAAAGATGTCAGCAAAAAAGCAGTCAAAATTCAGTGATTCATTTACCCCGACTGTCCTCGAGCACAGTCCGAGTACATTAGTCTGCCGTGTAAATCTGGGACTGGATATGGTTCAGTTTCTGAGGCCCAGAGGCAGAAGTGACGGTGCCTATTTTTAAAGCAAAGCATATTTGGTTTCTGAGAACAGGGCCGGGGAATGGGATGCATTCATTATCTTCATTACATAACCCAGGAAAGTATTTGGGAGTGGTCTGCATTTGGTAAGTGTCCGTTAATGTGCGGTGTAAGTGGAAATAGAGCAATACAAATTACTGATGTTATTGTTCATTGCTCTTGCTCAGAACCTCGCAGACTGCAAGGCTGGTGAAGTCGCTGCCTCCGAGGAGTGCCTACAGCCCTGCTGTGGAGCGCAGCCACTCAGCACAGAAACAAACACGTGGCCGGACCCTTCTGCTCCAGCAGCACGCGCGGCCGGCCCCAGAGCACAACGAAGAGCACAGACATCAGCTTTCATCTTACAGCTTGTGCTCATGCGCTTGCAGAGCACAGCGGAGTAGTTTACATCTGTATAGGGGGCAAAAATAAGATACACAGCATTATTTGTATTAATGATGTGTGCAGAAGAGACAGTTCTACGTTACCTGAGATAGATTTCTTCTTATATGAAGCAGGCCGATCATACACAGATCTCTGAATATCAGAGTACTTAGATCCCTCCTTCCTTTCCAGCATTGGCACATACTGAGTGGTATCAGCTTGTTTCATGTCCATGTATTCTCCAGTGTTTTCAAATGATAATATCACATAACTGAAATTGGGAAAAAAATACAGGTGTCTTATGAGGAGCTGCTGAGGGAATCAAGGTTGTTCAGTCTGGAGAAGAGGAGGCTGAGGGGGGACCTTATCTCTGTACAACTGCCTGAAAGGAGGTTGTGGTGAGGTGGGTGTTGGGTCTCTTCTCCCAAGTAACTAGCGATAGGACGAGAAGCAATGGCCTCAAGCTGCATCAGGGGAGGTTTAGGTTGGATATTAGGAATAATTTCTTTCCTGAGAGAGTGGTCAGGCATTGGACCAGGCTGCCCAGGGCAGTGGTGGAGTCCCCATCCCTGGAGGGATTCAAAAACCACGTAGATGTGGCACTTCGGGACATGGTTTAGCAGGCATGGGGGTGATGGGCTGACGGTTGGACCTGATGATCCTCGAGGTCTTTTCCAACCTTAGTGATTGTATGATTCTATGATAAGTTAGTAGTGCCCAAGTGACATCCCTGCCACAGCATCCTGGAGATCTAACGGTTCTCTTATGGTATACAATTGTATTGCTGTGAAATGTAAGAGCTGGCTGCTTGATAGGGAGTACATAAAGTTCATGTATTCTAACAAGACCGTGTATTATTACATTTTAGTATGTTACCTTCTAACACTGTAGTTAAACTCAAATGCTTCAAACTCATCCTTCTGACAATAGTCAGGGATGTAAACATATATTGTATAACTTCCCAAAATCCTACTAAATTAAAGTAGTACTCCCTAGGGCTTTTAGCTCAAGGTATTCCAAATGATAGATGTAATTTATTCACCCAACAGATTGCCTCAAATCCAGTCCTGCTGAACAAACCCATGCTCAGATGAATAGTCCTGGCTGTACTCAGTGACCGAGTCAGTTGATCTATTTGCCTGAGCGATTTCTTGAAGAAATCATAGAATCATAGAATCATAGAATGGTAAGGGTTGGAAGGGACCTTGAAGATCATCTAGTTTCAACAGCGCTGCCATGAGCAGGGACATCTTCCCCCAGCCCAGGTTGCTCAGAGCTCCATCCAACCTGGCCTTAAACAATTCGAGGGCTGGGGCAGCCACAATCCCTGTCCACCTTCTACATCCTGACTAATTTTATGACATTGCTTTATTGCTTAACATATGATAACAAGCTTCCTCCGCTGTCATCTGGAAAATGCTGTGGGATGAACATTAACCATAAGGAAACTATGGAGGCTGGCTAAGCCATTGGTAGATAAAGTAGAGCACTTGAGCGTGCAGCAGAAATTCTGTGAGGTTGTTTGAAGGGAGGGAGTTTTAGACAGTGGAAGTTCCCCAAGCAGGGAAACAAGGAAACCAGGTAGTAGCACTTTATGTTTAAAACTTCGGTGGGTAGAGGCAAAATGATTTTTTTACAGAAAAGAGGAACACTGGGCCATGCTTTATTAATAGAAATGTTATATGGGACCTCAGGTTGTCTGTGGAGTGGTCCTGCGACTGCAGGCATCTCTAGTCAGGGGAAACATGGCTCTAGGACACATGTCAGGGAGACTGAACAAGAAGTACTGAAACCTTCCCAGATCTGTGAAACCTGATAAATAAAAGTCTAATGAGAAGAATTAGGGAGGGCTCTAAACCAATGAATGAGAGGAATGAGTGAGAGTTAGTAATGACATTTCCTTAAGTTGCAGGTTATACATTTTTTTATCCTTTTTTTCCCACCTTCTTGTGCTTTCGTCAGCTGGGTTCATTCCAAAGATATCCAAATCTTTCTTTGGTTTCTCTGGGTGTCGGTTCAGGAAGTTGTCCCTGTTCTTGTGCAGATAGTTCACCAAATCACCATAAAAGCAGTATTCAGTGATGATGTAAATAGGACCTGATAAAATAAAACAAAATAATGCATTGATCAGTGGGGTATTTAAAAAAAAAAATAACCTCCAAAAATAATAAAAAATAGAATATAAAAGGTAAAAAGTATTGTGGGTTAATACTTTTTTATACTAAGTTATGACTGCAACTCCTACCAAATAACAAGCAGGTTTGTGAAACCTTTTATTTGTTTATATTTATTGTCAAATCGTTTACTGGAAATGTATGTTCTTGTTAAACAGTGAGTGATGGCTCCACAGCAAACCTCCATTTTGTCAGCCAAACCCACCTGACTTTGTGCAAGCTCCAAGCAGATTCACAATATTCAGGTGGGGGCCAAGATGTGTCATGATCTTCAGTTCAGACATGAGCGCCTGTTTTTCACTGGATCTAGCAGTAGCTGTTGAAAAAAACACACCAGCCCCTGAGTGAGAGCAATCGGCTTTTTCACGGTAACAAGCAATTTCTCCTTGCTTGCCTCGTTAGAGCATTGCTACCGTGGTTTCTCAAAGAAGACTGTGTCCTTTACTTGACAAGGGGCTTGCTTAAGACTTTTCTTAAGACAAGGGGCTTGGAGAGGAGTCACAAACCGCTAATATAGGACTCAATGCAGCTCAATAGCTGACTCCGTCCATTTGTCCCTCTCCAGGGGTGCAGCGGGTTGCCCATATGGCACAGAGGCACTTTACAAGCTGCTCATTTCAACACAAGCAAGTTCCTCACAGGTCTTCCAGAATCACTGCGTTAGATTTTCAGCTCTCACGAACTGGGAAACCTTCAGTGATCCTCAAGTGAGACCTGCATATTTCTCCTTTGTTGTGTAGCTTTCATTTGTTCGTGAACATTCACGGTTATTTTATCTTTTTCTGAACTTGCTGTGTTATGGTGGCTGCTACGGTCCATGCAGCTAAAACCACACTTTTAATGTTTTCAGAAGCCTGGATGCTTTCAGTCTTGAAACACCATGAAGCAATCTGAAGTATAATTTGAAATTTCAGTCATTCTACAGTTCAGTCTCAGCTTCAGATATGGAGAACCTATTTATACACAAGCAATGCTTAAATAACCCTCTGGGAACATGCCCTGCGTAGCTTGGAAATGGAACTACGACAACTTACGTTTCAGCATTTTCACAGCTACTTTCATCACCGGTTGAGAGCGACTCAGTCCATACGCAGTCCCTTCAACTACTTTTCCAAATGCACCAGAACCAAGGATTCGACCTGAACACAAGGGAGAGCGATATTTGTTTCAGAAAGTAACAGCAATTCGCCTCGTTTCCCACTGCCTTTCCTCTACAGGTTGTGATTCCTATGCCGAAAGAGCATACTTACTTAGCCAGACCACTGATATTATTGTTATTACTGTTGTTATTAAGCAGAAAAGGCAAATATGAAATGCTGTCATTAAGTACAAATCTTCAACAAAAACAAGCACATAAACATCAGGAGCACATCCGCACGTGGATCCGCTCTTTTCAGTGGTGCCCAGTGACAGGACAAGGGGCAATGGGCACAAACTGGAGCAGAGGAAGTTCCAGCTGAACATGAGGAAGAACTTCTTCCCTCTGAGGGTGACGGAGCCCTGGCCCAGGCTGCCCAGGGAGGCTGTGGAGTCTCCTTCTCTGGAGATATTCCAGA
>Ga0065711_1034208_pt1 | contig 24147 bp, 18 predicted proteins | sample Hoacrofraction12_FD_59098 | JGI IMG/M metagenome (GOLD analysis project Ga0065711, IMG submission 59098) | Hoatzin crop microbial communities from Cojedes, Venezuela - Epithelial fraction 12 v2 (version 2) | ecosystem: Host-associated > Birds > Digestive system > Esophagus > Crop | place... | reverse complement strand
CCTGCTTCGGCGGGGGGGTTGGACTAGATGACCCACAGAGGTCCCTTCCAACCCCTACTATTCTGTGATTCTGTGATTCTGTGATTCTCTCCAGAGCCAGGGTTCCCATCCTCGCCATGGTTTGCAGATCCTGCACGCAACGCGCCACAGAGGGAAATCCATCATCGTTACTGGGCTCGTTCCCTCGTTGCCTACAATGCAATTATCCCTCTGCAGATTGCAAGGTACAACGTTGTGGTTTTTTTTCCTGAGAGGCTCAAATTAAGTTTAAACACCAGCTTTTGATTTATTTGCTTATTCAGCACCATCCTTTGCTTTTCAGCAATACAAAATAGCTCTCTCCCCAGGAAACATTTATCCTATCTGGGAATACCGAGGGTGGTAATGTGCAATCAGGGCAATGCACTTAGAGAAGGCAGGCTGATAAACTAGATGCTGAGAGAAGAGGTATAATACATCTCCACTTGTGCTTTTTAAACTCAGATTTTCTTTTTCCCTGGAAACATCATAGGTAGCAAGGGAAATTCCTGCCATACAAAATTCAAGAGCAAAATAATCCATGTCTTGCCCTGAAGTGTCACAGAAAACTAAGCACATACCAGCAAGCATTAATCTCTGCTGCTACAAACAAACTATTCCTTTTTTTTCCTGAGAAGTCATTTTCAACCCTGTGCAGTGACACCAGCAAATTCTTGTGCCACAGCGCTGCCTTTGCACTGGGATGAAGGATGCTGCAGGGCAGTGCCCTCATCAGCACAGGATGCCATCCCCGTCCTCGCAAGGCTTGATGTCCTTAACACCCTCTGCCACTCCAAGAGCAATCGACGGGCGCTACAGCTGGGGGAGGGAAAGGAGAAATCTCTACTACTTCGTGCACAATTCTGCTATTCACCCTGTCAGCGCCAGTTACATGCAAGGGCAGAAGGACTGACGAGGAAAGCAATCTTTGTGAGAAATGCTGAAGCTCCCCTGCAGCCGGGGAGCGCTGAACCCACCCTGAACTCTTCTTCCCACTTGCTGAGGCCAAGCCATTTGCTGGGTCACAACCACAGAGAAGTGGAAATTGCCGTACAGCATCCAAGCGTTACCAGAGGCATAGTCCCAGTGCAACCAGACACATCGACAGCAAAACAGCACAACCGAAATCTCAAGGCTTGACAGCACCTTTTCCGTTCAGCTAGGCTAAAAACATCCCCCAGATCCTCAGAAAGGCAGCTCACTGCAGACCGCAGCTGGCTTTAACTGACAGCCCCTCAAAACTGTTTCGCAGAGGAGCCCTTCTGCGCTGCCCAGCAGGCAGGGTGTGTGGGATCAACCATCCAGCCAGGAACCAGGCTCAGGTGCTTCTGAGGAGGATTCCCAATGTCTCCCAGCACTGGGACACCTCACCAGGCCAGCAAAGTCCTCTGGAGTTAAGGTCACTGAAGAGCACTACTGATTCCTCACTACAATCCAATCTCAATTTGCCTTAAGCAGAGCAAGAGACAAGAGCGGTAAAATGCAATAGTGGCAATGAGTATCTTAAGAAAATGTAAATTTTTTAACGTTTCTGGGGAATTCAGTATTTGTATGAAATGCGAATGTCATTTTCTCATTAATATTTCACTAACAATTTCATTGTGGGAGCATGTGGGTTTTCCTAAAGCAAAAGCGACGAGTATTACCAAGCATTACACGTATTTCAGAACTCTTCACGGACTGCTAAGCACTCCACGTCACTTGAAAAACTAAGACATTCATCCTTCTTCCTAGTTTGGAGCAAAAATTTGCCACAGAATCGTCATTTAATCAAAATTCATTTCTATCCAAGTCTTGACGTGTATCCCAAGCCAAATCATTTATCTGGAAAGCACAGACATCCAAAGCCTTCACAGGGACTCTGAGACACCGTGTAAAAACCTGGCTGGGCTCTACAAACTGAGCGTCCAAGGAGCCAACAGAGAAGCTGTAGAGCAATGCACAGCTGTGCCATGTGCAGCAGATCCATCTTTTATATTTCCCTCTCCCAGCCATCTGTTCCCAAATCCTTTTTTTCCCCTGGTCTTTCTATTCTGCAACAGAACTAGAGCAGAGGGGCTCGTAACCAATATGAAGCAAGTTCAGAAGAACTGGATGAGCTGACAGGTATATGGGTCAGAAGCTGCTGGTCCCACACCGTTATTTATTTATTTTTTTTGCTCTTCCTGCCCTTCTCCACTTATTTCAGCTCAGCACAGTGTGGGAAGCATCCCAGCAAGACAAACAGCTGTTTGTAAAAAGAGGGAAATCTGAAGTAGGAGGGGTGGGAGGCGAGTGCGCAAGTGGAGAGGGTGAGATCAGTTGTGACCCTGCAAGAGCTCACAGTGAAAAAACCATGCGCTGCTGGAAAAGCCCCTCCTCCTCACAGAGGACTCTGCCACTTCCAGTTACAGTTCTGTTTTAATGCGACGTCAACCCCTTCCCCCCCCAGTTTCAAAAGCTTCTTCTCCAGAAGTGGTGGCCTGGCTCCAGGACCATCCATCTGTGGAGCCACAGACCCCAGCATCTTGGCCGCGCTCTCCTGCCTGGCAGGCTGTCCCTGGAGCTGCAGCTGGGCGCGCGCTGTCACGGCACCAACCGGGAGACGCCAGCTGCGGGGACCCGCTTACCACTGTGCTCAAGCTGCTTTTAGGGAATTTCCTCCAGCGCCTCGCACCCCTTCCGGGCAAGCCTCGGACTCCCTGGCGCTGCTGGGAATCTCTCCTGGTCCCCCACGCCAGAACCACACGGTGCTCTCTGATGCGGCTTCTTGGGAAGCTGGAAATGCCCGGCAGGCCTAGAAAGAAGTTCTTCACCTGGAGAAGATGAAAAAGCCTGACATCTGGGCTGCCTGGCTGCCCAGCAGCTCCTTACCTAGCAGAACTCCTTGCCCTCTGCTGTGCTGGCAAGGATCAATGATTCCAACTCCTCAGTTACAACTTCCCACCCAGTTAACGTACTTGGCAAGGACCAAAAAAGGCTGAAGGGCATCCAAAAGACTTGGACTATATAGAGAGAAGTTTTACTGTGCTGTCCTTACCATGGCTGTTTTCAAACGTTTTAAGATTTTCATGGAAAAATGTATTTTCATTAAAACTGTCCTCACGAAATTTGGAAATCACTTCAGGCAGCACAGCTGTAATAACGCAGGACAAAAAGCAAACCAGCTACTACTAGGTCAAGCGAAGCAACTACCACACCACAGCAAATTAAGGATTCATTATGAGTCTTAACAAAGAAATACTTTACCAAGAGAAAGGAAAAAGAGGGTGTTGTGGAAAGAGCTTTTAAAATGGAACACTTGTGTGCAATTTTGCAGATAGCATCTTACTCAGAAGCAGTGGGGTAGATTGATCTCTAAAGACTCTTAAAAGGTTTTGCAGTGGAAAAAAATAGTTGCCAGGCGTACAGTCAGATCCCTAACCGCGCAGCCCAGGCTGCCAGCTGCTCACTCAGATACTCCAGATGGCTCCTCCTCTAAAACAGCACCGTTTGATCTTGGTAATCGAATTATCCCTATCCCCCACTCCCACAATCCTAAGTGAGGCAAGGCTTGTACGAAGAGATGATGTATTTTATTTGACTGAGATGGCTTGCAAACACAAAACAAATTAGCTTTCAAGGCACTCAGCCTCTTGTAATTGTATCAAAGCTAACCATCTCCAGCCCTTTAACACCTTTTTTCTGCCGTTGCCACCACACAGAGTTCAAAGCACCAGCTACACTCCAGAAAACTGCCCGGTGTCCAGATTTTATGCACTATCTGCACACTAAACGCTTCAACATACAGTAAGTACCTAAGCCCACAGCTTCCCACCAGTGGAAAGTAGGACCTGTCACTGAAGAGCAGTGTTGGGAGACTTGCTATTCTGAAGCACTTAGGCTGGATTAATTACACAAACATGTAACCGGTTTGTCTCGCCAGAGTCACGCAACACGCCATCCGCACATTTTTGAGGCCTTTAATACAGCCTTTAGGAGACAGGGTGCCAGAAACAAACATTTTCTTCACTTTTCACCCAATTAGAGCCAACACGCGTGGTTCTCCTGAGGCCAGGCCCATCTGCGGATGCTCACTTCAATCACTCGAACAGAAAGTGGTCGTGACCCGCAAGCTCCCCGGTGCCGGTGGCTGCCGAGCGCTGTCTGGCTGACACCGATTATCGGCAGAATGCTGCTGGGGACAGGGGAAATTGCTTTTTTGCCCCACCTCCCTTTTTTTTTTTTAAACTATGGGAATTTCTTACGGAGCTTTCTGCAAAGACTTCCAGGAGGAAAATAAAACCCAACCAGTGCACTGTTGGTCTCCAGCTTCTCTTCCAAAGAAACAACAACACTACAAATTTCCCAATATTTTCAGAAAAAGGGCTTCCACAGTTTAAAAAAGCCAGCTGAAATATTCAAAAGTCACATCTTCCAAAACTATGCACTCTTACCAGCAAAAACAGCATTTTAAATCCTGACTTATTTAAATCAGCATACTATGGAAAATTTAACTTTATTTCTCAAATCTAGTTGCAAGAGATGATGAAAGTCAGTTATAGCTGATCAGAGGAACAATTCATTACTGCAGTGGGTGGCGTGCATCTGATGCCTAAACCCCAATCTGGTCATTGCCTAGTGGGATTATTCCCTACTGGAGTTTAGCACTAAACTTTACCGCCCACTCCACTTTCATTTTCTTAACAGAGCTGTACTTCTATTTCACAAACCAGAAGTAGTACATAAAGAACAAAATAGCTTGGTAAAGGCCATGAATTGGGAAAAAGAATCAGAGTCAGTACTAGAAAACTATGGAGAAAGGCAACAAGAATTATCACAGAATGGAAGAGGGTTTGTTGGAAGAGAAGCTAAAAAATTAGAACTCTATGACTTGGAGAAAAAATGCTGCCATTTATGAAAAAAACCCCACTCGAGCAGTAAAAAGCAGATGAACAGGAAAAAGACTGTTCATAAATTTCTCAGAATATGAGAACTAGGAGTCACCAAATGAAATAAGGTGGTGTGGTTCGAAACAAACAGAAGGAAGTGCTTTTTCACCCAGCACATAATTATATTGTAGAAGTATTAGACACAGGATGTTGCAGAGGCCAGAAATACAAATAGATTTAGATTTAAAAAAAAAAAAAAAAATAGAAAGTACTTGCTTGTGTGAATTTGCCTAATCTGTCAAGGGCTACTAAACTAAACGCAGCAATGCAGATGCTGTTTCCTTCTCGCCAGCCCTTCAAACTCTGGCTGGCGCGGTCTGGAGCTGCACATCCCCGTTTCCGCAGACATCTGCCGCTCAGCCCAGCCGGACAGGGCAGGGACAGTACGCGGGCCAACGGCACGGGACAGCTGCTCCTGGACGAGACTGGCCACGTCCTCAGGTTGTTTTCAGACCGCTGGATCACTTACAGTAACAGGGATCGACACAACCCCCAGACAGACCTTTCGGCAGTTTGATCAGCCCCTCTCCTGTTTTCCATCAGCAGAGCTCTGATGTCAGGGCAGAGGCAGCTTACGGCACAAGTGCTGTACACGCTGCCAGAACCTGTTGCAGTGTTTTAAAGCGATCAGCTATAGCAAGTACACCGGTGCCCACCTCATCATCATCATATCCAAACTGCTGAGGCCTTTCTATTCTGATTTCAAAGGATATTCGCATTTTTTGTTTGTAGGACATGATGTAAGCATGACCTTCTTGAAACAGCATCTACTGTAATAAGCTTTACAGAGTTAAAAGACATCGGTTTAGAGCTGTCACATCAGCTTGGCAATATTGTCTTTTACTAAACCAGAAGGTTAAATGCCAGCGTCTGTCTCTAAGGCACTAGAATTCTACACCTACTTTAATTTTATTGTTGTTGAAATACATTTCGCACTGAAATCCAAGGTTTACTTTCCCTTTCAGAGAGAAGGGTGGTGTGTTTTTTTTACTGTACACCCTACTGTACTGAAACAAAAAGAAAGTAAAAGATTTTACCAACATTTGCTTTATAAAAGGTGTCCAATCTACATGACCAAGTAAAGCAGTTACTATCGTGCACCTTTTGAAGATTCCTGTAATTGCTCTACATGAAAGTCTATGTTTCACTTGAAACAAAAGGTCTTTTGAAGAGTGATGAGTATATAATGAGAAAGCAGTTCGTGATAATTTGGGGCACTGCAAGGGTGCAACTTACATCCCAGTTAATGTTAGACTAGAAATACTAGAAAACTTTCAAAAGACTCAGTGGCAGCTTATTTACAAATATACTATTTATAATGAATGCATTGATACAGAATGACTCTTATAAAAAAGCAAGGCAATCTTTTATATAGACATAACAATCAACATTACAATAATTCAGATTAAAAGTACATTTTTGTAGACTGTTTACACTCTTGTTTAGCTTTTAACCACAAAATTAGTGTGGTCTGGTGTTTTTCCACAGCAAAAGTCCCGTGCAGTCCTGGTTATGACCTAAACATCAGAATAATAAACATAATTTTCTGATCTTTGCTAACGTAAAACCAGAAACCATTTGTAGATACTATCATTTGTTTGTAATTGTCCTTACTGTGCCTTGAAGTTTGTGTTGCGCAAATTACTGCCAACTGCACATTTATAATTTCTAATTAGAAGCTATTCTCGCATGCCGATTTGATACAACCAAGGTGTGATACTGACTACATGAAAATTGTTAATTGCATCCAGATATGAAGACTTCGATATGGGTTGTACTGATTCAGAAAATTGATTTATTTTGGGGTTTTAAAAAAACAAAACAAAAAAAACCAAAAAACCCCCCAACAAAACCAAAACCCAACCAACCAAAAAAACCCATCCCAAAATTCTCCAAGTTTTCTAATTGTCAAATAAAAGGCAATTAAAGGTATTTTTCAAACTCCCAGGATTACAGATGATACTTGAATTCCAGCTGACACAATGGGTTTAAGTACTAACCAGCTAGACAGCTTGACTACTAATTTACCAAATCATGTACATGAGCAAATATGACCTTCAAGAAGTCTGAACATGCACTTTCTCACACAACGTTAGCAAAAGAGGGGCAAAACTGCAAAGAAAACCTTAAACCAAAGAGAGGCACTGAAGCAAATATTCTACAGTCCAAATCTCTTTCTAAAAAGGGTGTATGAATTTAAAAGTTTCCAACAGCATCTGGCAAACGGACAAGCGCCCGTTGTGACCCAACTTTACATGCAGCATTTCCCCTGCATTTATGCTAGACAACTTTGGTGACGAACTTAAATATGGGACAGCCAGAGACAGTACTTTAATGGGTTTATACCGTAAGAAAACATTTTTGCAAAGAATTACCAAACAACTTTCTGTATAGTAAATTTAAATGCAGTATGTGACCAACAGGAGTCACAATGGCAATTATTCCTTCTTTTCATTATTTAACAAATCCCTAATCTGCTTTACACCTTGCCAGACTTCCATAATACTATATAGTTTATAGTACAGTAATTTAGCTTATTAAATCAAGGCATGATTCAGGATAGTGTCTTTATGGGGCATGTGTATATGTACCTATTCTTACGTACATAGGCACAGACACATATAAAATTGGTATTTTGTCTCTGGGCAAGCAATCAAGGTCATGATTTTCACCCAAAGTAAAGATTGTCACACTTTTCAATAACTCTTCTAACTTATTTCCCCCAGTACAGCAAGGGGGATAAATATTTAATACAAGTACTTGGGAATCACCTGTTTCTCCATCTTGTTTTCAAAGATGCCGTAAAGAATTGATTTCTCCACCTTGTCTATGCTTTCATACATAGATACACATACACGTGTATGTATGTATGCACACATACACTTGTCAGGATGAAGCTCTTTCCATTCCTACTTTAACTGATTAGGCCAAACAAAATACTTAGACACGGGTAAGCCAGCACATGTGACCAACTGAATGTCATCAGGCACTGAATACAATTTAGAAATCGCACCAGTCAACAATCCAGCATCCTGGGAAATGCAGAAGTCTGTTATGTCAGAGTGTAAGAATGTTTTGAACAATCCAAACAGCTGGACTGATACGGATCTGTGCATAGATTTGGATATAAATCCATGTATGTACTTGTATGGATTTATATACATCTATTCCCAATCCAGGCGACACATTTAATACTTAAACTTTTGGATAATTTTAAAGAACTTTTCAAATTCTTCTGTGTTGATTTCTCCTGTACCAGAATGTCTGTGACACTGCTTTTATTCACACCTCTCTTGAGACACTGAAAAAATAAGCTTTCATCTCAGAATGTATAAAATTAAACTCCTGAAACAGGGCTTACGATTATCTGGCATTGCATCAACCATACTAGTACAAAGATTGTTTGAAAAAATATCCTGGTTTTAATGTAGTAACGAATTAAAACCTAGCTTTATTTATTCCTATAAGTGTAATGAAAAGAAAAGTTTGTTTTTAAGTGAGTGTAACGAGCACTATTTTGGTAGCCAACTTCTCCACAAGAATTTATGTGAGAGAGGGTGAGCTCCAATCATACAGTCATTAACCATGTACCTCAGCAAGGTGAATAATCAACTTATTTACAAACTAAACCAATTCAATCCTAACAACTCTCATAAAAATGAGATTGAGGAGCAGACAGGGAATGAGACCAAGATGCTTGAAAACACAAGGGGTCGCCACTTTTGTTTTAAGGAACCGTATTAATCAAACCAGTTTCCCCTAGTGACCTGAGGGCACAAATATGGATTTAGCAGTACATTCAGAAGTTAGATTACAATCTTGATACCAAGCATTTCAGCATCTTCATTTTTTAACACCTTAATGCTGAGAAAGATTAACTTCAGGCAGGACTGTAAGGAACTTGCCCTTTGTAAACTAAAGTCTAAACCGAAAAGCTACAGTAGATGTAAAAAAAAAAGGGGGGAGGAGGGGACAACACAGATCATGTGAGAAAGAAAACATTATCTAGTAAAATCCAGTGACATCTACAAAAGTTTTACAGCACGTTTAAGCCCTCTAAGGTTTTATATCTCCACCTGCCTTCCATTTAAACTTACTCCTTGTTAATGGAAAGAAGTACGACAAAACAGAATGCAACCAGATCAAGGCAATACATCTAAGTAAGCATGCCTGAAAGCCAGAAATAGTATTCCCCAAACTTCTGCATGTGAAATAGATTTCCCATAGCATCATTTGATTTGATTTTGTTCAAAAGGTACAGTCCTCTAAGTCACACTACCCCAGCAGCAATTCCAATGAGTATAAACTGGACGGTTCTTGAGTAACCATGGGATGCAACCGCCTCAAGTTCCTACCCTCCTGGAAAAGGACAACTGGCCCTGCAAGTGCAGCAGTAGTGTAAATCTCCCTGAAGCATCTTCTACCTTTCAAACAACCAAGACAGTCACGATAAAACTGAACGTCCACTACTTACAGCGTTTCTCTTGAGCTACCAACATCTATGCACAAATGAAAAAGGTGCCTCTTTTTTAATAGATCGGTTTAATACTCAAACAGATAGGATGAAGTTAAAAAAGAATAATCAAGATACTGAACTGAATATTTTGAAGCAAGTGCCCCAGCTGTGGGGAAAAGTGCATTTAGTTCAGCAGCAAAACAGCACAGTGTGAAGATATTGTGCTTGGACACAGAAGTTCCATAATGGAAGGAGGTACAAGGCAAGTCAAGATATAAAACCATAGTACATTGTTAACCAACCTTAAAACTTACATATATTGCAGTGTTTAAAAGTAAGACACATTCATTTATTGTACAAGGACTATAAGGAATCCTTAAAATTGCCTGTTGTAGTTTATGACTCAACATCGTAATAAAAATGTACATATATATTATTTCCTTGCCACTTAACTGTACTGTTAGACCTCATGGAATTGTTACTTCACAAAATGAAAACCGCTCTTCACTGAGTATACTCCACGTTTTTACCAATCTCAAAAGGTTTACTTGTGCTAGAAAAGACCAACCGCAAAAGGCTCAGTTCAGATATGTTATGCCTGCAACTGATAACTCAGGGAAGCAAGACTTAAAGGAATTCAAGCTTTTTTCTCTTTTCTTTTGTTTTGACTGCATCCTTCTCACCTGCCAGTTGTTCTGATCAGTATATGTTTTTAGTATACAAACCGGTTGATAAAAATTCATCAGCAGAGGCATATAAATTCTAGATATGATTGATTAAAACAGAGCAAATCAGAATAAAACAAAATCCAGTGATTTACTCTGACTGTAAACAATATAAAACCACCATTTGCTTCAAATCTCAAAATAAGTTAAAAGAAAATCCCAACCTCAGGACACATGACCCTTTCAGGTTTTGACACACACAAAAAAAAAAAAAGAGGGAGGAAAACAGAAAAGTTCATTATATAAAGGTTATACATTTCTCTTAACTGAAAGTAAATCTAAGCAAAAGTATTTTTGTCCCTTAAATTTAAACTTTGAGTTCATTGGCAATTGCTTTAAATGAACTGGCATTTCCAGATTATTCAGACAACTTCCATCAAATTCAGCAACGAAAACTTAGACAAGCATTTTTACAGAATAAAAAAAATCTAAATGGCTATGATTCCTCTATTAGCAGAAACACATAATGCAGTCTTAAATTTGCCTTTTTATATTATTTATATATTTATATATATATATAATATAATATAAACTGCATATATTATATTATATATACATATACAGACAATTACAACATTAATGCAGTTTGTATTTTGTACAGTGTATTGGACAATCCGATTAGCATCAGACCATGGCACGATATGGTCCCTGCATTTTTAGGAACTGAATGATGAAGGAGGGTCCTCCTGCAACAATCTGAGGTGGAAGGTGGCTGAGCGGGCAGTTCTCAATACTCATTATTGACAGTTTGCTGCAAAGAGCCAGCTCAAAGGGAAGGCTGTGCAGATTGGGGTTGTCATTCAAATACAGTTCTTCCAGATTCTCCAGTGTACCTGGTTAAAATAAAATAACACAAAGTAGCATTGTTTTTCATTCATGCAGTTTATAACTTATGACAGAAGCCCAAAGTCCACTCTAAGATTCTTTACTACGTAGAATCTAGAGTTAGTGACTCATCTAAACTCCTATATTCAACCAGCGGAACTTAGGCAATTTGCTTTAGTTTCCCTGTAAAAACATTCATTACTACATTTCCTTTAGATAACAACTGAATTGACAATACACAGAGTAAGAGAACTGAGAGAGACCTCACTGTAACTGTTCAGCCAACTGCTTTGCAATTGCAGGCAATACTCAACTAGTTAGAAGGGCTTAGAAAATATTTATACCATACAGTATGTATTATCTATATAAAAATATCTATGTCATATCTTGTATTTAATTAGAACCCATATATTAAAGACCTGAAGCTGTAACCGTAATGTGCCACAGGAAGAAAGCAGGAGAGATCTCTGCACAGCAGGGAATTTATTAAATGGAACAAACCCATGTGAAAAATTCCTCCTGAATTCAAATTTTACAACCTGCCCCTATTACAGGTGCTGCAATATAGATTAACCAGAAGGAGGAATATGGACTAATTTCTTCTTTCTTAAGACTTCCACTCCTCCACAGCAATCAAATACCAAAATTAATACGTCTATTTGAAATAGACTCCAAACATACCAGTCTTCCTCCAAACATTCCTCACTTTCCGATCTTACACACCATAAACATCTCCTATAACCTAAAAGACGACTTCATCTTTCCCAAGAGAAAGCAGTAGCCAGGGCTCAAGGCATGGAAAACCAACAAAAAAGAAAGGCTTAGAAATAATGGGAAACAGCTGATCACTTCAGATGAAGCAGCCACATCTGAAAATAGTTAACTATTCTCTAATCTGTTAAGACAACCAGCTTCAATAACTAAATTGTGCTCCTACAATAGTATTTCAAGTTTACTTACATATTTTAATTCCACAGCATCCAAACTCCCTCCACTAACCCATGAACCGAATCATAAAGCTCCAGATACAGACTAGTTTAGGCCCTTCTCACACTGAGGCACACACGAGGCGAGCAACAGCTCTTCACTCGAGATGCTGGGAGAGACAGACCACGTCCCAGGCTTTGCCAGCTGAACGTCACTGTTTCTGACCCCATTTTGCTTTGTGTAGCTTCTCCCATCATTTTTTTCATACACAATGAGCTCTAGCTTTAAGATTTTAACTTAAGTGCTCAGAATCATGCTCTGGAGGTACTTGTGACCGACTATAAAAGAAATGGGGGCTCTCAGTTTCAGATGCTCTGAATGTCTCAAGTAGACAAAAAGAATCCTATTCCTCCCCTCCTTTCTGTACATTTCCTCCTCTTCGCTTCCTTTTCTTACCTTACCAAGGTGAAAAACAATATGGTGGTGTACAAACAGAAGTGTGTGCAGAGGGACTATGAGCAGAAACGTTTGCTTCAGCTGTTTACACCTTACACAAGTTCTGTCTACACCTTACACAGGGTTTTGCCTAGACTACGGAATTACAGTAGGACCAGTGCATTTCCTTTCTGACACAGACCTCTCTCCAAGATAGGACAAGGAGTAATGGCTTTAAACTAAGAGAGGGTAGATTTAGACTAGATATAAGGAAGAAATTTTTTACCAGGAGGGTGGTGAAACACTGGCACAGATTGCCGGGAGAGCTGGTGGAGGCCTTGTCTCTGGAAACATTCAAGGCCAGGTTGGATGGGGCTCTGAGCAACCTGATCGAGTTGAAGATGTCCCTGCCCACTGCAGGGGGTTGGGCTAGATGACCTCTAAAGGTCCCTTCCAAGCCAAAGCATTCTATGATTCTGTAAGAACAGGTTTTTGAAGTTGAGAGACTGAGAATACACAGCTTGTGGGAGAATCTGGAGAAAAAAGGAATCTCACTATTCCAGGTGAGTGTGTATTCAGCGGCCTTCTGCAGAAGAACTTAGAAAAGCTAGACCATTTGTTTCACTACAGCTCAGCAAGATAAAGATCATACCCTACAGTGCTGTTCCTGTGGCACACGCTTCACGTCAGGTTGTGTGTATCTAAGTTTCACAGAAATTTTGTGGCCTCTACTTACAAGCACAGTAGATGCCTATCTTCTGTGTCAGTAACTGCTTTGGCTCAGGCACACTGCATAAAACCAGAAAAAGGGATCTTACCAATTTCCTCAGGAAGGTGTGTGAGAAGATTCTCTCCAAGCCCAAGGTGCGTCAGATTGGTAAGGTGACCGATACCTCTGGGAAGTGTCGTCAACTGATTATTAGTCAGAACCAATTTCTAAGGGAAAAAACACATTTTTAAAAATTAACTTAATGACTTCTGCTTCGAAGGACAGCAAGTAACAAGATACATAGCTGATAGATTGATGGGTTCTACTCTCCAGCATTTGAACAATAAAATTTCTACCCTTCGACAACATTTCAGACCTCTATTATGCACCACTAAACATAAAACAGTGCATAGTCAAATACATGCCTAAATAGAAAAGCTTTCATGAACATGACTGAAATCAGAGGCTATTCCTGTAGCAGTATTGCACTCATGGTACAATAGTTCAACTCCTCAAAATTTGTTTGTTCAATATTAACTGATCAATTTGGGGAAGAATTAGTGGGGACAGACTGTGGATGAACTTGCACAAGATTCTTAACTTCTGGTTCTGCTTCCAATCCCAAATAGTTTCCCTCATCAAACTAGCTGTAATTAAATCAGCATGGTGTAAATAAAGGACACAAGATGTTTATCTCAGTCCATTATTGTTTCACCTGCAGATCCTTGAGGTAAGCTATTTCATTTGGCAAGGATTCCAGTTTGTTTTCCTCTAGATCTAGCTCTCGGAGTTTCCGTAGATTTCCAATGCCATGAGGAAGTTTCTTTAGTAGATTGTTTGACAATATAAGAACCTAAAAAAACCCCAAATACACAGAATTTCAGCAACACAATTAGTAAATAACAATTAAGACAAGATCTTTTTATATTTTCAAGTAATGAAGTCCAAGATTAGCTTACACTCAAATTATGGAAGCAAACTGAAAAAAATTTAAAAAAAAAAATCAGTGATTAACATCATTTTTTAAAAAGTCTTTAATGATACAAATACATAGATTTATGACAGAATTCTTTCAAATGTTATTTTACATAATAACAAATGCAGAACAAAAACAAAGAACACCTTATTTCTTCAAATGACCAAAGAAAAACAATTTCTTCCTGGACTTCCCTTATCATTTTGTTATCCTTCCTTATAGCTATCTCATAACCATGTTTTATATTATTTGCTGTGCTTGCCAGTTCCCTCTTAAAAAGCTTAATACTTCCTCTTCTCCCTGTGTCCCTTTGGTTAGGAGCAGCAGCAAATAAACACACAGATCAGAGCACCTAAGCACAACACTGCACAGACACCCAATGGCTTTTCAAAATGGTCTGCTATCACACACCCACCCCTACTAGGGTGCTATCCTCTTGTTTTTCTCCTCCTTTCTAAGTTGAATTATAAATATCCTAGGTTCAAGAACGGTATCTTTATTTGCAACATCATTTAACAGAGTTCTTCATCATACCACAAGCAAGTGAAGAGGGGCTACACCAGTACACCATTTTTCCTCTAGAGAAGTCTAACAGTCCTTAGAAGTAATCAAGTCTCATAACAATACAGTGAGCAGTAAGGTAATCAATTACCAATTAAACAATGCTATTCCCTAACTATTAAACAAGGCACATGGAAACACGAGGATGTGAAAGAGCACCCAGTGTGGACCCTCATCCTAGCCATGCACAGCTCCCTGCTAAGCCAGCCAAGGTCGCAAATGCCTGGCTCTCCAATCAATCCCAGCTCTCCCTAGCTTCCCACCACGTGGAAACACTGAAGGCAGAACAGAATAGAAAACAAGGCTAAAAATCACAGTGAAAATCAAAATGAATAAAAGCCAATATCGTAGCATTAGCACAAGCAGTATTTTGGTGGCCTTCCTTTATGCACTACGATATACACAGAATGATAAGAATAGTAACGTTTTAATCACGTATCAAGAAACAAAGGCAGGAACAGAAAATATTACCTACACGCAACACAGCTGACTTTGCACTGCTGTGGGAACCTGCACTTTTGTGTAAACAATGCCCAAATAGTTCTTTGTATTTGATTCTTTAATTACAGAGAAAAATAGTGCTAACGGGTCTGTGGACCGTGCAGCTCTCCGGCTTCGGCAGCTGCCAGACCGTCAGCAAATCCAGTTGTTAGAGGTCACTAACTTCCCGCTCACATCAATCAGTCTTCACTTAAAGCGAACCGGGCCACTACATAGCTATCATTCTGCCATACAATTTTTGCCCCAAACTACAGGAATTATTAATTATTCAGAGCAGCAGTCACACTGGAAATCTGCCACTTGCTACTGTATTTTAACAGATTTTTTCCCAGTAACTCACAGAGGCTACGAAGTCCCCTCAATTGCCAGAACAAGCACCTCTATCTTGATGTCCCTCCAAGGCAATTAAGTTTGTCTCTGCTGATGGTACCTTGGGAAACAGGACTAGGGGACACAACAGGTTTAGTTCCCAGTTTGAACCCACAAGCTCTTCTCCCTCAAAGGCTGAGAATTCCCACCCAGCTGCCTACAAGGTTCAAGCCACATCTGGCTGTAGACCACTTCACTACGTTTTTCTGATCCCTGCTTTTACCGTGCTGGTCTCTCCAGGAATCGAACTGAGTTCAGTGCCATTTCATTTACAATAGTAACTTTTTGTTGAGAAAAATTTTCCTTCTACTTAGTTAAAAAGATAGATGTACTTCACTCTTTGTCCACAGACACTCATTTAGAGCCTAAAGAACAACATTGTAAAAGCTGCTGACAACAACCATAAACAGATGCAACACATCTATTTAAACATCATACACACACGTATTTATTCAGCTTTATTTGACCCAAAAACGAATATTACTTAAATCTGAAGTAGAGAGCGTCTATTTGCATGGATTTACTTAGCTGTTCACTTCTACTCTGCTCACCTCAAGAGAAACAAGGCCAGATACATCCTCAGGGATTTTTGTGAGCTGATTAGTCGCTAAGTTCAGTTCTACCATACTAGTCCAAGTCCCGAAGTCCAAGGGGAGAGAGGTCAGCTGATTGTCCTGTGATTTAACATATCAAACATTTAGGGTTTGCGCTTGCAAGAAGTCGGCATGGCACCAGAGAGATTAAACGAACTGCTTACAAAATACTTCATAACAAAATAGTAGATAATTAAATCATAAGAATTGACTCTGTGTTACTAATATGAACTGACGTGGAAAAATTAGAATTAGATAATTCTCAAGATTTCATGTGTCCCAGTAGTTAAAAACATTTTTTTTGTCCTTTCTTTGCTGAATACAATGTAGGGAGAGGGGGGAAGAATAAAAAATTCACCATAACTTACAAAGGTGTTGTCAGCAACACTGAAATCCTAAAAATATATGGAGTTAACTAAAAAAAACCTAACAAAAGCCCAAAACCAAACCAACCAAACAAAAGAATACCAGGGGAAAAAAAAACACCAAACACACCACAAAAGAAATATACCTTAATGGCTCAGAGTAAAAGCATTGGAAATTAATCTGAACGTCTTGCTGCTCAAAATGTAGCTACAAAATTTAATCTACACCAGACATTAAAAAATCTAAAAAAACATGTCATACAAAGTCCTGGTAAACATGCAAAGTTACAAACATGTATGTGATAAAAAATGGTCTTAATGCAAACTGAGAATTCATTTGTGCCAAAACAGTAGCTAAGCTTAGATACTACTCAAACATTTATTTTTTTTTTAATTTAAGACTTTTAAACAAACCCATTCACAGAAAAACATCATCTCTTTTCCGTAATTCTCTTCACTCGAAGTGTACATAGCACAGACTTATAGGTTCTTTTTCTGTGCTCTACGACTACTGCCAGAAGTCTCCAAACTTAGGTTTTGAAAGAATATATTCGAAAAAGATATTTCACATAATTTTGTTTATAATCTAAACTGTAACAGTAGAGCGGGAGGAAAGAAATAAACTACTCTACATGCTTGCATCCCATGTGGCAATTCGAGAACTTTGCAACCAAAGTCCTTATTTTCATTGTTCAAAGTCAAGCAAATGTGACAAAAGTTTGACTAACAAAAATAAAGACAACATCTTGACAGCACATTTTTAAACTAATACAGAATTGCTTCTGTATGTGACAGCAGCAGTGTCCACTTCAGCGTGATAAATTCGCTCCTTGTATCATGTAGGTTGCCAGAATCCACGGAGCAGCAAACAGTGCTCCTCATTGATTTTACACACAGTAGCATGTTTCTGTGCCTCACCTTCATGTTCAGCTTGCTTAATACTTTAGCTCTAGAGAAAATTCCAAAGGGGATTTTATTGATGCGGTTGTGCTCCATATTGAGAGAGTAGATTGTGGAGAACTGGGACGGGCCACCCACGGGATAGGACTGGAAGCAGTTCCTGGCCAGTGTTAAACTAGTCAGTTTGACAAGGCTGGATAAAAGACCCTGTAGAGAGAAGAAAACCACCCAGGAACTTAGGACAGATTTATTTGAACACATCTCTTTTCCCTCATGGCTCTAATTAGAAATGTTTTCCTGCCCATGTCCATCCCCTAAATAAGTGCTGCAACACATAACCCAGTGTAAAGTTTGATAAAACTTCCATCAGCAACAATCTCTGCTCACAGTCGTCAGCCTTTACCTTGTTTCCCCCTCTCTCCTTACACACCACCAGATACAGAAAAAGCAAACATACCAGATTTAAAAGCACGAGTTTGGGAGGTTTTGTAACCCTCTTCTCCTCCAAAACGAATTCTTTTAATAACGCATTGCTATGTCTCGGGCAGCGCTGGAGAGCACAGGGTAGCGGCTGGCAGGCGCAGCCAGCAGCGTGTCCATCCTGAACTGCGGTCCTGGCTTCGGCCAGTGCCACCCAGCTGCGCCCACTCCATTCTGATGCCTGCCCACAGTCGAGAGCGAGGCCCAAAGAAGCGAAACTGCGTGCACCAAGCAGGCGTTCGATACTTCTGTCTTTGCTAATTTAATAAAAATCCATATTCTTATCACATCTGGTAGAAGTTTCCTTTTAGGCTGTAACCATTTCAGATAATCGACAGGACAGACAAAAAGAATAGGAACGGAAGGGTTCTGGAAATTCTAGGGTTTTCAAAATATTCCTAAGTAGTTACTACTACACTTCCCCTCCCCCTTGAGAAATAAAAAGCAAGAAGCCTGGTGTTAAACTGGACAGCAATGGTTGCCCATTGAATCCAGTCTCATTCCACTTCGCAGTCTAATTAGATTGCAAAATCTCGGCAGCGCGGACCTCAGAGTTTATCTGTTCATTACGTGGCAAGCACATTGCTGGAACTGTGGGGATGAATAATGAGATCTGGATTACTGCTGAAGCGTCACCTTTGCTTATTACTATGCCAACTTGAATTCAGCCCGATTTGCTTAAGTATTACAGAAACTGGAGATTTATGCGTGGCATTACAGATCATAAATAATGCAACATCTGCAATCAGGAATGAGCAGTAACAAGATAATGAATCCAGCCGTATTCCTGATGTCAGTATTTCTGGATTGCAACTTCAGTGCTATATTCACTGTAAAAGCTTTAAGAACATGGCTTTGCTGTTTCACCAGGAAAGCTCTGGCTACTTTTCTAAACAGTTTATTAACATTATTGTAAATAAAACGGGATTAAATAGGGACTTGTCTACATGTCATGGCTAAAACTCTAAGCGCTGAAATACAATTCCGGGGGCATCTTGGCAAATATCAGTGAAGCAAACTTCCCCCTAATGATAACATAATGGATCTTCAAATCAGTACTAATCCAACATAATCATTAACTAGTATAATCTTTGATTAGGAAATACTGCTTCTAACTATAATTTAATTGACAGATATTCTTTGTCCCAGGGTTAGGCAGTCCCTGAGCTCTGTTACAAACACTCTTTATTGCATCAAATGGATCTTGGCATTTCAAAAAGCCATTTTTGAAGTCTGCTTCCACACAAAAAAAATATTAAAAACGTTAGCTAATACACTTTAATAGCCTAGAGTAATTAAACACATTTGAAGGGAAGCAAGAGAGCTTTGGCAGTACAAAGAGAACAATGGTCTTATATCTATGAGACCTGTGGCAGTGCTGCCTTCTCCTAGCCCATCCTTTTAAGATAAAATATTTATTAGGCATCGTGTCAGCAGCTTCAGCTATGTTTTGAAATTCAGAAGTTTCTTCTACAAATACTTTGTATTATAGCACAGAATGTTTTAATTTAAACAGATTACAGCATAAAGTATACACTTCTGCAAGGTAGCAGCTTAAGTGTTAACATGTTGTTGGAAAATATACGTGAAGAAGGCAGCGCAGTCGCAAGGGATTTGTATTATGACTGAACATATTTTAAAGCAAGTAACCATCCCTCACATTAGCTTTCTTTATTTATACCGTAGTTGCATTTATTATATGTCTCGGTGGGGTGGGCTAGCTGAGCTCTCATCTTAAAAGCAGGCCAGTGGCTTTCACTCAGTAGCGTTTTTTCCAATTATAGTTTTACCCAAACATTTATTAATTTCTATATTTTCAGTCTATCATTGCTGAGTTCAGAAATTGATCTGAATGAAAGCGTTACTTACTGCACTTTGTTACTATGAATACTCTGGCTAACTCCAAATGCATTTTGGTTTTCTTCTTCTGTGTATAGTTTCCTATATAACTCTTTAGATACTTTTTGAATTATTTGATAATAATTTATACTCTTTTTTTTTTCAGCTTAGGAAAGGAGTTTGGACCATCATTAAAACAGAACAGAATAAAACTATGTTGTGTCCTGAAGCCTTCATCTCCAAATAGTTCTACAGCAACGGACGAAATATCCAAAATAAGAATCAATCACATCAGATTTTTTTCTATCATCAGAGCAATTCTGCCCATGCACTAACTCTTCAAGTCAAACATTTTCTCTAAATGTTTACTAGCACCACAAGTATGCAGCTGAGCATCTCACATTCTGCTACCCTGATAAATCAGTCTCAAGAAACCAAGAAAGGTAAATCAGGACGAAAGGTATAACCAACAGCTGAAATAGTTTCAAAGTCTGATGACATCAAAGCTGTATTTAAAAAATAGTCTGTAATCACCTACTGCAGCTATCCAGCACTGCAAAACTGAGGTCCACAGGGGCAACTTTCGGTGAACTTAGGGAAGGAGTATAGAAAAACGTACAGATGCACTGAGGATGAGGACTTTCTGCCTCTTCACCCCAGAGATGGCAAAGCACTCTGTTCAGGGAATGTGTTAACTGAAGAGACTGACTAGGTGGCTCCAGAACTTCTAATTACAGACATCTTCCTTGGTCCCACACTAAGCCTGAAGCAAGGGAGACCAAGGTAAGACAATCAAGTGCAGTAGCTATGAAAAGAAAAGCAAGAAAATGGATTTATCTTCCTCTTTCTCTTGTGATCCTCACAGAGTCACTGGAAACTGACAAATGATGCAAATTTTTATTTTTCATAACTGGTGGAAGGTGTGTCAATGAGTTGCCAGATGACAACACATTGGTGTCAACAGCACACTTTTCCACATTAAAACGAGCATGCTGAGGTCAAGTAGCTGTGACAAGCTTTACCCATTCTCTAAAAGGTCATTATGCCTGAATTAGATAGGGAAAGAGATATCTCATTTTTCATTTTTCTATTTCTTCCCTACCTCCGTGAAACAGAATCACCAAGAAGCTCTTATCTAGCTTGAATGGTGGGAACCTGGACTCCTTATTTAAGGTTTTCTAAAGAGACAGGACAGCAAATACAGTCACATGTATTGCTCCCACTTTTGACTGAAGTTGTATGACATTAGTTCTTCTATACTAGTTAAATACACCCAATATGTACACAATTGCAATATTTCACATTACACACGTGGATTGAAACAAAGTGTATTCCTCAGAGATATGATGCAAGATAAAATAATTTCACATGTTCCAATCCCTCTGCAAAACACTGATGCTTTACAACAACATTCCCTCTCCAATCCACTCCCTCTGATTCTCACCTCTGGTAAAGTAGAAATGTTGTTGTTCTCCAGGTTCAGTTCATCAAGTTCACTGCATTTTGCTAAAGACTTCGGAATTGCCGACAGCCTATTGTACCTCAGGCCAAGACGACTTAGACTGGACAGATTTCCTACAGGTAGGAAACAGTTGTTAGTATATCATTAGATTAACAAAGGCACAGAACAAGGTTTGAATTCTCATTCTTCTGTTGTCTTACACACTTCAAAACTTTTCATACAGTGAAATGAAGCTATCATCCCCAAACAGGAGATTCACAGAATACAGTGCTTTCCATCGCTGAAGTCGACCATGCAGAAGCACATTGTGCATATTACATATTCTTCTTAAGTTGTGTATGATACAGTAAGCAAGCAAGACCTATCTCCTATTATAGAAGTCCTTCTATCCTGATTTTTCTACCAACAAACAACTCTTATCATTTTCCAGATGTCCTCAAAATAACTTTTTTAAATTACAGATAGCATTATTCAGTGCCATGACTCATATTACCAGAACTTGGGTACATATCACACAGCTCTGGCCCTGGAAAACCGATTTCCTCTACAGCGAAAAACAACCCTTTACCATCCTCCAAAAGCAACAAAGTCTTTCAAAACTGATAGAGAAAAAGAAAAATCCAAGTTTTCCGAATGATACTGAAGGAAAAGTCTGGAGGAAGTCCACAAAAATCTGGATGATAGTGCATGTAGAAACATTTCTGAGTATTTCAAGCCTGACAGTCCGTGTTGATATGTATTCTTGAGAAACTTGCAACTTGAAAATTTCCCATCTGAAGCTCCCTTTCGCTCCAGCCTTTACCATCTAACAAGTACTCGAGACCAAAATCAACTGCTTAAGGATGTCTTTGAATTGTACGGTGCTGAGGCATTTAGACTCTCCTGCAGGTAGTAAGACCTCGAACTTCACCGAAAAGTCAACTGGCAAATAGTACGAAGAACAGTGCTTAGTCTTCTGGCCCATCCTATGATCAGAAAATGTGTCTGTGCACGTGCGTACATCACACCAGTGTGGAGCTTGTGAACAGATTCACACAATCAATCAGTTCCTTGCAAAACATTTGCTATTTTACACTTATATTTACCGCCACTCACGGAACAACATATTTGTTCTGCAAATTGATGTACCAGAAAGACACATTAGAAAAGAAACATAAGATTTAACAAACAACAGAAAGAATAACAAGATATAATTTTAAAAGATGAAGGGGAGCTTAAAATGTATAGCCCAACTACTCATTAAATGAACGTTATATTAAAGTCTATGCATACGTACTTATACAAAGGTTACTGGAACACAGCAAAGGAAGAAGCAAACGTAGTGTACGAAATAAGCTTAGAAGCAAAGGACGAAACAAAATTAAAAGAAATGGAGAATGCAAATCAATACAAATACTACAACGGGATCCCCTAAACAGAGGAAAAGTCTCAACAAAGGAAGTGGCAAAATATACTGTAAGAAGTTGGTCAAAATATATTGTAAGAATGACCCTACATCACTGAGTAGCTGGGAATGTAGTTAACAAAAATTGAAAATCTAGAATGTTTTACGATTCACTGTAGTTACTAAAAATGGAGATTCACAAGAGCAGTGAAAGTAAAACAAACTAACAAACAAACCCACATAAAACAAACAACAAAACCCCTTATATAGAACAAAAATTATCCAGGCCTTACAAATCAAGAAAGAAAAGAGGATGAATTTTCAGTGAATATCTGATATTTAGCTAACAAGCTTAGCAACAAACTTCACTTAGTATCATCCACAACAAAAGTTAAAACAACAGGTAGCCACCCGAGTTTCTTAACTAGTAGTATACAGTCAGCTTTTGCAGAAGCAGCAAGGAAAGTCTTCCCTTTACCAAAAAAGGCATTTAAAATCCAGGACTATCAATATTGCTCTCCACTGCACAAATCTTCACCTTTTGAGTTAAATCCTACAGTGCATATACACACTAAAGAGAATAATTAAGACCTATTTTGATCCTACAATCTACTAGTATAAAGACACACAACTGTACGCAACGTAGCTATTTCATGCCGTGTTCGGTGCGGTCTGGCACGGCTGGCTGCTCAGGCAACTGGCCTCATTTCACATGACTGACACCCTACTGCAAGGCACCAAGATCATTAGGATTCACCATTCTAGGGATGAACAAGGCTCATCTTGACTGCATTTCTCTAAAATGTTATTTAACGCTCTAACTAAGCAAACAAATGACAAACTTTATACAAAATAAGATATCAATCTACTCTTCTGCCACATAAACCTTGAGCTAGATGCTGATCTGGATTTCTCAGGCAAAGAGGACAAACAGGGAATGGCTCTAGCAGACAGCATGATGCCAACTGTTGCTTAGCAATACTACGTCGCTATGCCAATTCCCAGATTGTGAGCACAGGTTGTACGTATATGGCTCTCTTCCTACCAGCAACGTGGCATTTCAGAAAAATGAGACAAGGCAGCCATCAGAGAGAATCAAACTGTACCCTAATTTTCCAGGAGAGAATGACACACGTTGGCTATCCTCATGGCATTATCAGAAAGCAGGCATTAATAGCAGCTCCCAGTAATTTTTTTATCATAAGTAGCATTTCTCAATAGAATTTTATCATTGTTTCTCTACTAGTAATCTTCCTTCTCCATGGGAAAGGCATTCAAAGGCATAACAGAAGACATGTCCTGTGTGTACCATGTTCCCTGTGACTGTTTTACACATGATAGCACTAAATACAGCTACTCCTGAGAACAAAAGCAGCAAGATTTCAGCTGGAGCTTCACTGGTAGCACCTCTCCCACTGCTCCTGGAAGGGCTGTCCTGCACGCAGCTGATGTAGGCAGTATGGGCCGCCTTCTCATTTCAAGCCAGAATTTATTTACAGCCAATTTATTGCCATTTAGTCTTCTGTCAAAAAGACTCAGATATCTTCTCATCCTCCTTGGAGTTCATACTTACACCTCATTGTGAACGCACTGTGGTGAGAAGCCCTTTTATCAGCTTTTATCTCCACATGCTGGACAAGCCAGATCTTAGTCTCTTCTTCACAAAGAGCTCTTCCCTCTGCTTAGTGTGTTAAAACTTACCTTTTTTTTTT
>Ga0065711_1034207_pt1 | contig 24149 bp, 11 predicted proteins | sample Hoacrofraction12_FD_59098 | JGI IMG/M metagenome (GOLD analysis project Ga0065711, IMG submission 59098) | Hoatzin crop microbial communities from Cojedes, Venezuela - Epithelial fraction 12 v2 (version 2) | ecosystem: Host-associated > Birds > Digestive system > Esophagus > Crop | place... | reverse complement strand
GGCGGCGGGCCCCGCCGAGGGACAGCGCGGAGGGAAGGAGCCGGCCCCGCGGTGCTGGGGTGGCCGCCGCCGCCAGAGCAAGCCCGGCTTTGGCCATGAAGAGGAAACAGAAGAGGTTCCTGCAAATGACGCTGCTCTTCACCGCGGCTCTGATCTTCCTGCCCGACATCGGCCTCTGGTCTCTCTACAAGGAGAAGCACCTGGTGAAGCCCGCCGAGCCGCAGGTAGGTGCGAAGCCGCCCGGGAGCGCTGCCCCCCCCTCACCCTCCCCCGCCGTGCCCCGCTGCCGCCTCCCGGGGGCTCTGGCGGGTTGCGGAGCGGAGCGGGGAGCGGCCGCGCAGGGGCTGGTCCGACCCCCGCGCCGGGGGGAGAAAGTTGCGGGCGAGCACATGGGGGTGCGGGGCCGGGCTCTCCCGGGAAGGGCGAGGGTGCGCGGGCAGAGGAGCCGGCTGAGGAACGGGGGGGCGCGGGGGCTCGCACGCCTGGCTGGTTCCCCGGGGGTGATGCTGGGCGCCGGGTGTTGTTGCGAGGAGCGGAGTTTTTACCGCAACTTTTGTTGGTCCGCCTGTCCGCGATGCTGCCTGAACTGCCGCGGGGCTGTAGGTCCGCTGGAACTGCCCGGGGTCCGGCGGGGTGACCAACCGGCCGGGTTTTTGGTGTCCTCCTCCCCGCTGCTGAGAGCCGGACGGGAGCGACTGGCGGTCTTTTGCTATTCTGCGCGCTGCTAACCTGCCCTGGTAGAGCCACGCTGTGTGTAACCGCTCGCCAGGCTGATGTCACAACCAACTTCCACATATTTCCAGTTTACAGGCTTCTCAATCACCGTTATTAATAACAGCAGTTGACATAAGCTGTGTTTTTCATAAGTTATTCTTCAACTCGCTGGGTTTATGTACGGCTCATAAATCACAGTATGACCTGCATTAAGGGAAGTTTAGTTTTAGGGAGTTGTTGTAATGCAGTGCTTTAAAATCCTGCCTGTAATTTACCAAGGCTTATATTTGTTCTGTTCGACACTGATATGCTCCTACATTGTAATTGTCAGTGTAATTTAAATATAATATAAATATTTCATAGATCATTAGTGAGAAATTAGGGGATTGTTTGATCTTTTAGCTTGTTTACCACTTGCATAGCCTTTGTGCTAGAGTGTATAAGACAGTATCACGTATCATTTTAGTGTATTAGTAGTCTTAATCTTAATTTCAAGGGTCATCACCCATCTATACGACGCACTTTCCACATACTAAATGTATTTAAGTCAACGGCTTCAATTAAACAATAACATACATGATTCTTTGTTAATATAGCTATTCATTACAGAAGTTAGTCCTGCAAAGTATTATAACTTTGGTTAATGAAATATGCTGAATGAAAGATACTTTGTTACTACAGGAGAAAGTTAGGGATAGCTTCTGAATTTGAAGCTTACTTTGTCTTTCCAAGCGTTTTAAAATGCAGTAGGTGTCAGGTACTAGATTTTAGCTGGAAGTAATTTCTGCTGAAAGAAAATTACACACAATCATAAGTATCTGTCATTAGTTTACAAGGTGCATACTGTAGTCTTTGCAGTTTCAAATTTATTTTGAATACCTTAGCTCTCCTAAATCACAATGGAAATAATGATTTTCATGTTTGTTGCATGGCTCTTCAAAAAGGCAAATGGCATTACATAAGATGGAATTTTTGATGTTCAAGACTGCACTCTAAGTGGAGCTTGACTGGATGGCACTCAAAGGGAAATAATTATTTTTTAAAAAAAGGTCTGGATAAAATGGTGGAAGAAAACCATTGAGATCCACAGCTGACTTACATGAAGGGCTAGTGAGACTTGCTAATGAGACCCCAGCAAATTTTAAATCCTAAGTTTTCTGAAAGGAACTTCTTACTAGCTTCCCTTTTTCTCTCTCTTTTTTTTTTTTTCCCCCTTTTCTCCCCAGCTGAATACTAACTGAGCAGTAATGAGACTGTTTAATGGGAAAACAATAAAAGCGAGCAATGAAACTTTGAACTTTACAGCTGACTCTAATGTATTTCTGTTATCACTGTCAGCATTGAAGCCATGTTGGCAATGTCATTACCCAGTGAGGGTAGCAGCCTGAAGCAGAGGCGAGTAATGCAGTTATGGTACTTGTGTCTTTTGAAGTGCACATTATAACGCAAAATGCATACAAGGAACAAGGGTTGAAATGCAACCTTTGAGTTCAAGTCTTTTAAATGTAAGGGAAATTGTAAGAAGGTAGTCCGTGTATTTCTTTGAAACTAACTAGGAATGAGGTCATATTAGAAAAGACTCCATTTGAAACAGTATCATAGTAGAAATATAACTTCTTTTTTTCCCCCCTATTAACTTAGCAGGAGATGCGAGAATGTCAACACTCAACACAGCCGTTCTTTGCCCTTGAGGTGTTCAATTACTCGATATTTAGTGTGACTTAACACAAGTTTAAAGGTCAGTCCTACTGAAGCTGCAGCAGACTTTACTTCTATATTCTAAAGTTGTGCTGGGTGACATAGATATGTGTGTGGAGTCAGCACATCATAATGATGTCCAGTCAGACTGCTATGGTATGTCCTGACCACGGAAGAGGGGCAGAGTTGTCAAAGACTTTTGTTAGCCCCAGGCTGAACTGTTTTTGCCCTCATGGGTGAAACGTGTGTCTAGTGATATTCTGATGTCAGCACTAATGTTTAGAAATGTGCCATCTTGTTTTAAGGACAATTAAATTAATGTTACTGATCATCAGGTGTTTTTGAGGAGATGGCGTGGTGAAATTCTGATTTTTCTGACTGGCTATAAATTAAACTTTCCAATTCATTGCTAAAGCAGACATGCCCAAACTTCTCTGAGAATGAGGGCTCTGTCAGCCTCTCCCACCGCCTCAGCTGCTTGCCACAGAACCGGAGCGAAGGAGGGATAGCAGGCTGATGGAGGAGGCACGGACGTCCTGACAGCAGTAAGCAGAAAAGCTGTTCAAAAGCAGTCCACAATGCAAAAGTAGTCTGTTTCTATCAATGTGTAGAACAGTGTCCCCTGGGGACTCTGTCATTCCCAGTGCCTAGAAGAGGGCACTTGTGCTGTTTAGTGCTATCTAGAAATTCTAATATGACAAAGCAAGTTGACTTTTTTATTCTTTAAAATAGTGCTGCAATAAGTTACATAAGGGTATTTTTTTGTCATTGTGCAAATTCTGTTCCTGAGCACAGAAGCTCTTCTTTAGGAAAGATTAAAAGTTGAGAAATTGCTATTGACAACCCTGATTTCAGACAGCATTAATGATTTTGATCACTGCATATTAATTCTATAAGCATTATTAACCTCTAAGTGTTTCATATAAACTTACTTTTATTTAACCTATCATGTTTTCCTAAAGGTTTCTGCTTGTGAACTTGATAGGCTTGGTCTTTATGTTGTGATAGTTGTTACTTTTTGTTTATCGCGGTATTTAAAGTGGAACTTCAAGGGTGAACGTACAGATGTTAGGGTTCTGAGTTACATGGAGCAACAAGCACTCCACAAAATATAGTCTGACAATAAAACAGTACACGAGAAAAAAAAAATAAAATTCTGGTTTAATTCTAAGTCAGTCTTCCTTGCTGTACTATGGGAATAAGGGAAGTGGAATAGGGTATTTTTACTGCCTTTTTAAAAAAAGTCTTATAAATTCCATGACACATTATGGAGTCCTTGAGTTTTGTTCACAGTTTTTACAGTTAGTTTAATTTTGGGTTTGGGTTTTTTTTTGTCACTGAAATTTCACATATGTAATATAAGTATCCTGTCTGATTTCTTCTTTTGATAAAATCCCATGGCCAGGTTGTTTGGATACTAAGCTAAGCTGATAAAACTTTTAATTTCAGTTTTGTTTTCCGTGGAGGAAAAGCAACAGTGTGGTATAACCAGTAGGATGTAATCCTAGTGCAAACCCAGTTATCTAATACTGTCTAAAGCTAGTGCTACTTTATTTGGCTGCTGTAAGGCTTTATCCTTGCCTGTTTATATACTTTCAATACATGAAAAATAACTTCATGTAAAAGAACCACATTTCTTGCAGCAGCTTTCCAGTGTCCGTAATACAGGTATTTGGTGAAAAGTGCTTTGAGGTATGTTTCTTTCTATTTTTAAAGGATGCCAGCATGGTTGTCTGGCAGGAGGCCAGTCTAGTGAAGTAACCCCTAACGCATTTCGACTACATTTGGTGCTTTTTTCATTCAGTTGTCATCTGCCTGCTCCTGGTGTCAGATCTCCTCATTTAAAATTGGGCTGAACAGCAGCATCGCTTAGTCACAGATGCTCTGTAATACTTATTTAGTGGTGTATTACTGAAATGCTTTATGATGTCTAAAGTAAGGAAAGAAGGTAGATTTCTGGCTTCGTTTCACTGATGCTTTGGTGCAGTGGGGCATGCTGCTTTAACCTCCTGATTTAGGCACTTCTGCTAGAGGAACTCTCAATGGTGTTGGCCCTTTTTATTTTGCTGCATGCACAGTGTCCAGCGCAAAGACCAAATACAGCCATGCTCTTGGAGGAAAGCTTTGTTCAGTGGGATAGAGTCACACCCTCTTCCCCTTGTCCCGTGCATTCTGTATTTCTGTCTGGTTAGCCCCATAATTAGGTCTTTCTCTTGGGATGTGTGAGGTATGGTTTGAAATGAACTCCTCACGATAAGGAGAACTTAGTTCTTACAAATCCTGAGCCTGTACTGTAGTTCGCAAACAGGCACAAAATCCACTGTCCAAGCCTGGTGCCTTGCGAAAGTACTAACTTTGGCTCCTGCGTCCAGGAAGCGGTTGCAGACTGATATCTGCCTTGCAAAGGGCCACTGGTTTCCAAAGTCTGTGAAAGAGGTAAAAATTTAAATTTACCCCAAAGTTCAACATTTCCTACTGCTTAGTACATGGGTTCTGATAAACATAATTGTTCCAGGACAGGTAACTCTGTTTACTCACTGTTGATGCCCGTGAAGTGTAGAGCTTGGGTTGGTGAATTCTGTTTATGGAGCTGCACAAAAGCTGGATCTTCTAAATGAAACTTTCTTCTCCCCCCACCCCCCCACACTTAGCTGTGCTTCCCTTGCTTTTCCTGTTGATTTCAACAGCTACAAAATGTTGTACTAAATATGATTCGGTTAGGACACAAATAGACACCTATTTCCTAGAATTGCTCTGTCGGGACACTGTCAGTTACTTACGTATTTAGTTCCACTGTCTTGGTTACCTTTGTTTTCACCAAAAACTTGTGAGACAGGAGAGTTTTGTTTCGGCTTAACCGAGGAGTAAATAAAATATAGAGTGACAAACAGGCCCAAGTCTACAAAAGTAGCTGCTTGACTATTGCTGACATTAATTTGTACTGTTTTGGGAGAGTGCATGGCTGACCATAAACAACACTGATAAGATGAAGCCTCACTTTCTGTGTTCAGTTTCAATGCATGTGCTGTTCCGAGCAAGTCCTCATTTGTCTCCCCAGGGCAGCAGCTGGGACCCGGTGTGTTCAATCCTCTTTTATTCTCCAGCCCTCTTCATCGCTGTGCTGGTGTGTCAGCTCCAAGGCCCCCCATACATGGCACAGCAAAACAGAGCTTAGTGTCTTAAAATGCTGTGCGTCAATAATGTGCGTTTGCCATTTAAGTATTTAACAGTCATACAGTTTACGCTTCTGTAATTCACTTCTTTATCTGAATTGTTCATGTATAATTTTATTCTCCTGTATATATTGGAGCCTACTGAGGAAAATATTGTTTGAGATCTAAAAGCTTTGTTACTTTTAAGGTACAATATTATTTTTGGCAATTAACAGTATGTTTCTGTTGTATTCAGTATACCAGAGGGAGCCCTCCTGTGGTTAATTTAATACCTATCAATTTTCAGGAATGTTACTAAACAGAGTATATGTTACAGGATAAAATGGACTGGTTTCTATATTTAGTTTTATTTCCATTTAAGTCTGCATTTGTAGTGCATTTCAGCTAGTATTATTGTGGGTAGTTACCTTTTTTTTTTTTGAAGCACAGTCATTTCAGATTAGTTGAAACCAACACACAAGGTCAAGAAACCTCTGTGCATGACAGCGTTTACACTTGTAGAAAGACCACTCGATGCGGGGGACTCCACAGCCTTATCGAAGCAGTGGAATGTGAAATCGCTCGCCGAGTAGGGGGGCGTACCCAAGCTGTGTTTTGTCCCCTCCCTGGGACATGGTGCTCACTTCTTTCCTGAACTTCCTCATCTCCCTGCGCAGGGAATGCTGCTCTTGTGTTTGGGGCCAGGGAAGTGCAGCAGTACTGTAGGTGCACCCTGGTTGGGAGCCACTGCGCGTGCTGTTCAGTGGAGATGCAACCATACGCGTAGGCAGGTGTCTGTTCACGTATAGAAGAAAGAACAAAGAAGCTTTTCTTTTCTTTTTTTTTTTTTTTGAATGCTCAGACAGGTAACTTATGGTCTTTGTCGAGCAATATGCTGATGCACACATTTATAGCAATTGACTTCAGCAAAACTGAGTGTATGCTAACTATTTTGATGGATCAGGGCCAGGAGCAGACATGTTTGGTTACTTTAAATAAGGCTGAAAAAAAATTAACTCAGAGGTTGACAAGTTAAATACAATGCAGCTCAGGAATCCCAAGCTAAAAATCCTACATGTATCGTAAATGTTCCTCACTGTCAAGAGACTGAATTACGCTGACTGAAGGAAATAGCAGTCCCAGTTTTTTAATGTGTCTTTAAAATGTGAAAAGGCTTTATTAGGAGATGTCAACCTGCTGTACCAACTCCTTTCTGAGAATCACAGAATCACACAATGTTCGGGGTTGGAAGGGACCTCTGTGGGTCATCTAGTCCAACTCCCCTGCCGAAGCAGGGAATTCTGGTGTAAGCTGGTTTTTAAGGTCAAGCTCTGTTGTGATTCATTGGTTTCAAACTGGTTTTGACGATTGTTGCCTTTGGAGGAGTTTTCACTGGGTGGCGGGCGTGGCTGGGTAATCTTGCTCAAAATGTGTCTTTGACAGAGAAATCCTTTCCCTCTTCTTTAGGAAAAAACACTATAGAAGAGACCTACTTGAGGAGGTTTGCTCAAGAGGTAAAGGAGAGGAAGAAAGTCTGTTGCAGGAATTTAACAGGATTTCATGCTTCTCTCAAATTCTTCACCTTCATTTCCATAATTTCCACACATCTTTCTTCACAGAGAAGATGACATGACTCCAAGTTTATGCAAACACCTGGTGACTCAAGTCAGCTATTTAATCACCGAACTAATAGCAATATATTCAGATAATTGTAGGAATACAAATTATGAGGTGTATGTGCAGCTAACGTAGGGAATACTTGGGCTAAAATACCCCACTATTTTCTGGATGTTTGCATCCTGCAGGGTCAGAGCTGCCATGTTCCTGTTCAAGGTGGTGTTTCATAGGGACGATGTTATCATATGCTTCCATTTTAAGATCTCTTGGCAGATCTTACTGAAGGAATTTCCTATTCCCTCCTTCTCCTGGGCAGATGCTGATTATTGAAGACCTCTGTCCTTGCTTTTGGAAGCAGTTACTAGCCGAAACATGAGGCTTTCATCTAGCCACATGTGGATTCAGCAGATAACTGCAGCATCCCCTTTCCCCCATCACCTCCAGCTGTTGGTGTACCATCCAATGCCTGAATTTTTCAGCCAAATCTCTGGTGATAGGACATAACAGCATTTGACAGATGCTTCTTTGGATCATCTGAAACCACCTCCTCAACAGTTTAAGCCTATCTGCCAGACTTTTCCCTGAAGTAGTTTGAAGAATGTTTGCATGTCGTCTTCAGAGCCCCACGAGAGCTGCAGCAGCAGCAAGGAGTCTGGAGACTGGTGACACCTGGCAGTGCCACGAGTGGGCACTGCCCTGAGACGTGGGTCAGGTTTGTGCCAGCAAAGAGTTACCATGCCTGGTGCAGTTTCCTACACTTTTAAGTAGCCTTTTTTTTAATACCAAGTTTACAGTGCAAATTTGACATAGTGGACCAGAAAATCTGGCCCACGCAACTTAAACGTAATAAACCACTGATCCTGTGCTTAAGATACCATGGCGATTTAACAGTTTACTGCTGTGCTATACAGTGGTTTATGACAGGATGCGATACTGCTAAGACATTTAACTAGGTAGAGTAATTACCTGAATTAGAATTTGGCCAGGACACATATGCTAATACAGGGTGCTTTAGAAATCTGATTGCTTACTGAAGTGTGTAAGTGTAGATTTATCAGACTAACTTAAGGTGTTCGTTTGCTTAAAGAAGTGTAATTTTTCATACTTAGAATAACAGGTGAGTTTGTTTAGAAAATTTTAGCCTGTTTACTTATAGCTGCTTTCTGAAAATAGTTTCCTATAAAGTAAGTAGTAGGAGAATGCAGACAAGTGTTTAGGGCAAGCAAGAACATTTTATAGCCAGACTGTGACAAGTTCTGTTTATAGATGAAGATAGGGAAGAGCAAGGGCTCCCTGTGGCTCTCTTCAGAGCCAGTGTCAGGGAAATACAGGCCCTGCACACGTATTCCTGCACAGTTAACAGCTTCTGTAGAGTGAGAGAAGTATTTTATCCCATACGTCTTTGCCTCACTGTGATTAAAATCTCCCAATTTTACGTCAGATAACATAATTGCCCATTTTAGGTCGTTAGTCTTTCTGTTTTGTCATCTAGTCCCTGGGCTTACGAGTTGTGCTTTTAACATTATCCTGCTGAAGCTTCACGTGGTTGTGTTGGAGAAGGTAAGGTCAAACAAGTGCACATGTACTTGGGAGGTCTGAAATATTCCCACCCACAAGAGTCAGCTCCGACAGATATTGGCCACTGAAATCTCTCTTCTGCACAGATTAATTATACCCTTGGCAAAATTTTGCCAGTCCCTGGCAAAGCCTGCACAGATGCAGCAGTAGTTAGCCAGAGCTAGGTAACTGGAGAAGAGACTGTGAATTGTACCAAATCTTGTGCTGAAGCAGTATCCGTCAGTGGTTCACTAGCTCTGAATCATCTGTCTTGCACTGAATGTAATACATGGTATAATGCAAGAGTTCACTTATGTAATTTTTTTTTTTTAATATGAGAGGCAAAATACCTACTGTGGCCCTTCAATGGGGAAAGCCCTCATTTTCAACATAGCAGCACACCTCTGTCGCTTGCCTCTTTCTCTCCTCTTTGTTTGTCTTTTTTTAGGAAAAACATGTTTCGGGTTCTTTAGTGCTATTGATATCTCATTTGATTGCTGGATAAATTATTATATTGGACTGCTTGAATCTTGGAAATGTTTAGATTGCTTTTTCTACAGAGTGGTAGTTTCACATTAGCACGGAGAATGCATGAAAAAGACACATTAATGCCACCCTACAAGAAATATATTGCTATTTTTCAGGCTCTGATAAATGACTACATTTTAGATTGCATTTGATATGGATAGAAAATGAATGACAGGCTTGAACGGATGTTGTTTTTCCAGAATTGCTCAACATAAACTGAAGTGTCAGTCAAATTGCTGATCAAATTTTGCAATTATAACACTAGTATAAAAATTTAAATCCAGAACTTTTATGACATTAAGTGACAAATTCTCCACTAAAGTTACAAAATCGTTAGAGACACAGCATATATGAATATAAAAAATACTTGAGATGGCTGTAAAAATTAGCAGAAAGCTCAAAACTGACATGCAAAAGCATGTCATTGACAGCAAAACATTCCTGCAGTGTATTTAACCTGTGTTTCACAGAAGATTAAATCTTTTTCAGTATAAGGACATTGTTGACATAATTCCCAGTGGTGGTGAAGCGGTGGGAATTTCTCCATATATATGGAGACACTCCTAATGATGGTCCGATTTTGTTTTGATCTATATTACTGCTTGATCTATGTAGCAGTCTGAGAGAAGAGTGGTTTTATCTCTCCATTTTTCCTAAAGGAATCCATTTAAGAGATATAAGCCCAATGGAAGTACAGCTAGAACATAGATATTAGCCTATGCTTTGCTAACATGAAAGTGGAATTGCATTCACCTCCACCAACTGCTGATATATACTAATGGAATTTAAAAACAAAATTGAAAGCTGGCGTCTTGAGCACTGCAGACAGACATGCCATGTGTGCAGGAAGGGCTGCAGAGGAGGACAGGGAACTTCTGGAGTGCCTTCAAGGAAAGCAGCAAAGCTGCAGAGGGGTGGGAAACTAATCTGAGTGGAAACGCAGTCCACTACCTTATGTGATCTTTCCGCATCTTTCCCGTCTCCTTGCTTCATGAGGAGAGGATGCACCAAGAGCAGTAAAGATGCCGAGATGTTGTTTAAACCATCCATACACAAAGTATAGAGAGAAAGTGTTTGACAAAGAGTTACTAACATGAGACTTACTTTTTATAAAACTGAGGTGGTATCTTGGCAAATTACTACTCAGAAATTCCAAGTGCTGTGGTTCATGTGCTGACCCCACACAGAGTAATAGCACAGTCACTGAAGATAAAGATGTTTTCACTGAAGCAACTTCAATATGAACAAGTGAGAGAGACATTTTTCTTCAAATGCTGAAGATGCACAACAGATGTCTCCTTCAGAAGCAATGAAGAAAAAATATGTTTTATACTGGAAGAAGGGAGATGGAGATGGCATCATGCTAAGCAGCAACCTGCTTCTGCATCTGGAATGGATGTGCATGACAAATGAACACTGGAGATCAAGCTCAGACTGCCTGTGCATGTTGTAACCCCTTGAGACAGAGGTCTTGGAAAAACTTGCCTTTTTCTTGTGTTGTGGTAACGTTTGTTCTGTTACTTCTGAGAGTAAAATCTTACTGAATTGAGTTTAAAATTCAGTGCATTGAGACTTTTCAATGCATTTTAAAGAAATTGATAGTGGAATGGATTCTTCAGAAATGGTCATTAGTGTGGGCTTTGAGTTTTTCCTTTTTTTATATATATATGTACACACACATGTACACACGTGTATGTTGGTTTGTGGGCAGGAGGAGGTGAGGAGGCCATCTTTGCTTCCTACAAGGAGAAGGAGTTTAATTTTCATAATGTTACATGCCCTAACAACCTTAAGAGGAATGGAATGATTTTATGAAAGACACCATGCAAATACTCAGGAAAGCGTATGTTGATAAATATAAATTCAGTACAATCTACAGTGTCTGTGGCATTTTCCTTTTTTAATAAATGTGGATTTTTGGTTTGTTTTTGTCTCTCCTCCCTCTTTATGCACAGATTGTATGTGGGCTGGCTTTATGTTCAGTTTTTGAACAGTGATAACTTTATCTACTGAACTTTTTTTTTCTCTCTACTTCTAAGTCTTGAAATATGTAGGCAAAAAAGATATTGGCTGATTTCGTTTATGCCTTTGATTCTTTCCAATCTTCCCTGCTAGTAGTTTCTACTCTTTAGACAGTGGCCTCTCACACACCTTTCTTCAGGAAACCATACACAAGTTTGTTCAGAAAATACTTGCCCAAGGCTGCCATCTCTACAATATACTTTCCTAACCTGCTTTTCTCCTAACATGAGTGATCTAAAATAATCAAACGACTGACCTTATCTTCCATTTAGTAACCTTCTTCATATTGCAGATTAACCTCCAATTTACTGATCCAGTTGTTAGAGAGACCAGCTAGTCTCTTTTAATGATAACACAGAGTGAGAAGCTGCCGCAGTGTTTGGATGGAAGTGACAGAAAGAAAACATAAAAGAAAGGAAAATGTACAGCCGGGAGAATAAAAAGGAAAATACATCTCATCAAATACATTTCCGGAACTTCTAAGTCATGTTGCTATCATGTTTCCTATGCCTTCTCCGTCATGTTGCTCTAATCTGCATCTCTGGCATATATTGTTACCGTATTATTTTTTTAAATGCATGCTAACTGCAGCTTCTCTCTTCTGATTTATTATAGCAGATTAGTAAAGCTGCTTTGGAATACCTTGGATTAATGATGCATTTAAACTGTTTTAAAATGACCCTAGGCTAGGTCAATTATTGAAGTAGTGCCAGTGAAGAATATTTTATGTTGATTGCAGTAAGCTCTTAGTTTTATGTTAACCGCATTGTACAAACATGACCTGTGGGCTTTTAATGTTGTAGTGAATTGAAAATGTGTGAATAAAACAAGCTTCATATTCTTACATAGCAAACTTCTTCTCAAGCAGAGACTCTGTAAGTTTGGTTTTGTCTATTGTGTATGTCATCACCTTTTTGTACTAGTGCTCTGACAAAGCAAGCTTGTCTTTTTGATATAAAGGGAAAACTTAGCGAGGTGCAGGTGCTGCTTATGGTCTGTCAGGTGTCAGTGCACTCTTCCCTTCTGTATCCCCCCCACTTTAACAGATCTGTGCTGCTACACCCATACTGGCACAAAATAGTTTCCGTCTTCCTTTGCAGCCTGGAGGTTGGAAGGATCGAGTAGTTCAGGAGGTTTTGGTGTGGGAACTGTAGCTTGGTGATGCTTTTTGAGCTCCTGCCAAAACCAAGAGGTGATTCGTAGTGGGGCTGCCTTACTTTGCTTCCCAACGCTTTGTGGCGGTTTTGATTGGGGTACCCAAAGTCAGGCTTTGCAGAGGATATCCGAGGAAGGGTGGTGATGTGGAGAGAAGAGCCTCGGTTCCCCCACAGCACTGTGACCACAACCAGCGTTGATGCCTGGTAATGGGCTGATGCAGAGCTTGGGGTAGCCTCCCCGAAACATGTTGGCCATGGCTGGGCAGTGTGTGGTGTCAAGCAGTGCGCAAATGCAAAGTGATGTAACCTTTCAGGTGGTCTGGGAGGTACAGCAGCCTGCAAATCGTAAAAAGGAGGTGTGTTTTACGCCCAGCTTTGGTATGTGAGTGGGAAATCCCTGTTATCTGTGGTGCAGGGTTGGAGAATTCTGTAATACAGATCATTTCCCGAAGCTTTATTTGTAAAAGCAGTGCATTTGATCTTTTCTTGTAAAATTAACATCCTTTATTGTTGCACGGGTAACTTTACATTTCTCTTTTAGAAGTAGAAAGTATTACTTTCTGTGTTCTGCTTTAGAATTGAGCTGGATTGGGGTCTTATTGCATATTTTTCAAAATGCGGAGATGTGTTTTTTCACATCCTGAATACGTCTTTATGTTTCAGTCTAGTCTGCTTTACTGTGCAAAGCTGTACTAGTTTCTCCACTAGATTCTAGCATTATGGGCAGCTTACACTGCAAATTTAAAAAGCAAGCAACCAAAAATCAGCTCAATAACAAAATTTAGTAATGCAGTTCCATCTCAATGAAACTGGAATTGCCCACCCTCCAAAGACATTGGAATTCACAGGTTTGGCAGTGCTTTGGAAGCTTGAGTAACTAGTTAATTTTCACCAGTGACTTCAGACTGTGGCTGTACTTTTTTTGTTAAATTGGTCTTCTAGGAGAGGAGGTGAAAACTGACTCCAGTCATGGTCTGAAAGTGCACCTACACAGAACTTGTAGAAATTTGCTTAAAACAAACAGAATGTGCACCTCCCCAGAACAATGTTTTCTGCTAATTTAGAGGACTATTAGCTATCTAAGAGGGACAAAACCAGTGTTTAAAAGTAAGACTCCTACCTTGTGTAAGAGAACGGTGTGTTGGCAGTGACTGAGATGCTCAAGAGATCAACAGGAATCTTGAACATCAAGCCACTGAAGAGGAGAAACAAAATATAAAGCAAGACCAGAAAGATTCATTCTAATTGCTTCAGAAGTATCACGGGAAGAAAATAAAAACCCTTTTATATTTTGGGGTTGTTATTAGTCTGAGGTACTTCCAAGGTGCTTGAAAACTAAGATGATCCATGCCTAGGAAACCGGGCTGTAAACAAATGATCTGTGGGATCAATAGCTAATGTTTGGAAGATTCATTATAATGGGCAGAGTTTATATAATGGAAGAGAGAGAAAATAAAAATTAGGAAATTTGGGGTAGGATACAAGCAGAATTTTACTGCTATAGCTAAAGACCTCTCCACATTATCTTCTGTCTTTCTTCATCTGGCCCTCTGAAGTAAAATGTGGATAGATATAAGATAATGTATATGGGGAAGTAAATATTCCTGGTTTTACATATACAGCAATAACTTTTGACATAGTAATTGCTACTCAGGAAGGAGCTCTTGATGCTTATATTAGTTTTATGAAAATGTTAGCTTTCGTTTCAAAGAGGATAATATTGTTATGATTATGTAAATTCATTGTGTACTCTCAAATACTGTATGCAATTCTTGTGCAATCATAATCATCACAGATGGGGCAGAAAAGACACTTATGAAGGGTGACTGAATTGAAGTAAAGTCTTCGCTGTTGAGTGACTGATGAGAGGACTGAGAATATGATAGAGGTATCTGAGAAGAGAGTAACAGAAAAGATGTGCAGGAGTCACTTTATTCAGTCTCTCTTTCAATAGAAGTAATAGCATCAAATTAAATATTGTACTGGATTCAAAACAAATGACAGGTACAGGTCGTCGTACAATAGGTTATTAAGCTGTTGAGCTTTCTGAACCAGGGACTGTGGATATTAAAGGCTTACATAGCTTCAAGAAACAATTGAATACATTAATGGAAGAAAAATCCATTAGGGCTAAAGACAGCACCTCTGGCTTGCAAAGTCCTTGAACCACCATTTGCTGGAGGCTGGAAGGGTATTGCAGGGAAGTGAAGTTGATTGTTTGCCGTGTATTTGTATCTTTCTCTAGGATTTGCTGTTGATTGCTGTCAGAAACAGATAGTTGGCTAGATAGACCTTTTTGTATGACATTATTGGTTTAAGAATGACTTAAGTTAAAGTCATCCATGGTAGCTGCTGATAGGAAATGAAGTTGTGGAACAGGAGGAGATTTTGAGTGAGTTACTGGATGCTGGGGAGCGTTCTGGTAAGCCGGAAGGAATAAGTACCAGACAGGTTCAATGTTACAGCTTCACAAGGATTTTGAGGTGTGGCACACTGAGAAAACACACATCTTAGACTAAGTGTATCTGTAATGATATGCCTTTCCCTATTCTAAGTGCATGTCTTGGTGCATGAGTTAGTATTTAAGGGAGACTAAAGACACAATTTCAAGATTGTAAACTTTAATTCATACTTACAGGGGCACTGATTCCCATCATCTCCTTCCCCTCTACTCTGCCCTATCTGGAGTACTGGAGTTCTGGGCTCCCCAGTTCAAGAAAGATGAGGAGCTATGGGAGAGAGGCCAGCGGAGGGCTACGAGGATGATGAGGGGACTGGAGCATCTCTCCTACGAGGAAAGGCTGAGGGAGCTGGGCTTGTTCAGCCTGAAGAAGAGAAGGCTGAGAGGGGGCCTTATAGATGCCTATAAATATCTGAAGGGTGGGTGTCAGGAGGATGGGTCCAGACTCTTTTCAGTGGTGCCCAGCGACAGGACAAGGGGCAACGGGCACAAACTGAAGCATAGGAAGTTCCAGCTGAACATGAGGAAGAGCTGCTTCCCTGTGAGGGTGACGGAGCACTGGAACAGGCTGCCCAGGGAGGTTGTGGAGTCTCCTTCTCTGGAGATATTCAAGATTTGCCTGGACAAGATCCTGTGCAGCCTGCTGTAGGTGACCCTGCTTTGGCAGGGGGGTTGGACTAGATGACCCACAGAGGTCCCTTCCAACTCCGAACATTCTGTGATTCTGTGAGCTTCATCCTCTGTTAGCTGCTAGCAATAGGATCCCAGAGTCTACTGTGTACTGAGTTTGCTTTTGATTTTTATGCAACATTTTCTGTTTTTCTCTCTCCTAAATAGTGTTAAGATTTTCCCCCTCATGATAAAACAGGGACATGCTGAATATGGTACAGTGTCATACGGAACTTCTTAAGTCTGTGATAGTGGTATTCTGTCAATATATGCAGAACAGCTTGAGGGGTTGTGGTTTTCATTTCAGGGTTTGGTTTTTTTTTTTAAAATACTGAAGGGATATATTTGCCTACATTGACACATTGCTTATAAAGAGAGGTTTATGGCCTTAAAATATTTGAATTATTCTGTGGAATATCTGCGGAGCTGTACATTCAACCTTCTGTAACTTGAACTCTTGAGTACGTATAGATATGAATGTGATGTTTTGCTATTTCCACATGGTTCCCGTTTTCCTGGTACTGAACTATGTTTGATATCAAGGCTGTGTTTTGGGCTTCAATATAAATAGAATCTAGGAATATGTATCTTACGCAGCTAAGAACAAAGAAAAAGTCTTTTCTTTCCTCCCTGCCCCAGTAGAGGTTACTTACAGGAAGCATTCATTAGAATTCCATAGACTGTGCTGGTCAGGGATTTGCTAGGTGCTTACCAGAATACCACTTAAGAGTTTGCTGACAGTAACTGGTGAAGATAAAAGCCCATCTCTATTTTTTTTTTTTTTAAGTAGGTGAATAGCATAATGTGAAGTTGCTAATGCAAAGCAGTACATCTAAAATGGAAACGGTGTTTTTAAAGAACTCTCTTGGAATTTAGTTTGAGAATCATAGAATGGGTTGGGCTGGAAAGGACTGTAAAGATCATTGAGTTCCATCCCCCCCTACCATGGGCAGGGACACCTTCCACTAGACCAAGTTGCTCAAAGCCCCGTCCAACCTGGCCTTGAATGCTAACAGGGAGGGGGCAGCCACAGCTTCTTTGGGCAACCTGTGCCAGGGCCTCACAACCCTCATCATAACAAAAATTTCTTCTTTATGTCCAGTCTAAATCTACCCTTTTTAAGTTTAAAACTTGCCTCCTGCGCTGACACTACAGGCCTTGGTAAAAAGTCTCTCTCCCATCTTTCTTATAAGCCCCCTTTATATATTGAAAGGCCGTGGTAAGGTCTCTGTGGATCATTGCGTACCTAGCTGCTAAAACCTGCTCCTGCACTGCACTCTTACATAGGATGTTGCGGTGGTTTAACCTGGCAGCAGGCAACTAGGATCACGCAGCCGCTCACTCGCTTCTCCCCTCAACAGTGGGATGGGGAGGAGAACAGGAAAGAGTAAAACTCATGGGTTGAGATAAAGACAGTTTAATAAGGCAACCAGGGAAATAATAATAATAGAATATGCAAAACAAGTAATACACAAGATATAGTTTTTTTCTCACTGCTGCACAACTGATTGCGCAGCCAGTCCCTGCGCAGTGATTGTAGAATGTGAAATTTGTGGATTTTGCGGAACTTCCAAAAAAGTTTGAACTCATGGAAGAGTTTGCACTCACAGGGGAAAAAAGAATTGAACTTGTAGGAAAGAGGTTCCTGCCCCTTAGCCAGCCCCCACTGGGAAGTGTTCATACCCCTGTCCTCAGCACTGGTGAGGCCACACCTTGAGTACTGTGTCCAGTTTTGGGCCCCTCACTACAAGAAGGACATTGAGTTGTTGGAACATGTCCAGAGAAGAGCAACAGGGCTGGTGAATGGTCTACAGAGCAAGTCTTATGAGGAGCGTCTGAGGCAACTGGGAAGAGGAGGCTGGGAGGAGACTTTGTTGCTCTCTACAACTACCTGAAAGGAGGTTGTAGTGAGGCGGGTGTTGGTCTCTTCTCCCAGGTAGCTAGCAATAGGATGAGAGGCAATGGCCTCAAGCTGTGTCAGGAGAGGTTGAGATTGGATATTAGGAAAAATTTCTTTACTGAAAAAGTGGTCAGGCTTTGGAATAGGCTGCTCAGGGAAGTGGTGGAGTCACCATCCCCGGAGGTGTTCAAAAAACATGTAGATGTGGCACTTCAGGACGTGGTTTAGCAGGCATGGTGCTGTTGGGTTGATGGTTGGACTTGATGATCTTGGAGGTCTTTTCCAACCTTAAGGATACTATGATTCTATGGTTCTATTTATAAATGGAGTTTGTAGTATGGAATATTTCCATTGGCCAGCTTGGGCTAGCTGCCTGGCTGTGCTCCTGCACACCTGCTCATTAGCTGAATGTGGGAGACTGGAAAAAGTCCTGGATTTCATAGCAACAACTGAAAACATCAGTGTATTATCAACATTCTTCTCATACTAAATCCCAAACACAGCAGCTACTGGGGTGAAAATTAACTCCATCCCAGCCAAAACCAGGACAGATGTAGAAATTTGTTTTATTTCTCTTTCCTAAATACATGCCTGCTGTATAGTCATAGCTTTCATATACAAGTTGCAGTGTGATACTTTCAACTGTCCTGTTGGCCAGGTGTCAGGGCTTGAATTTTAGAATTACAGAAGTGCTTGCAGGGTATTTCATAGCAAAACAACAGGATTTTCAAAAAGTCTTCATTGCCATCATGCTCATTACTGGACTAAAGCTCCCATTGCCTTCAATGGGAAGTGAGTTTTGTAATCAGTGCTGTCAGTCACCATCTGGACTGACTTTCTCTTTCATATCTGAATCTTACCATAGAGTCCTTCCTTTCTGGAATACCATCTGTCAGGCAGTTTCTTTTGACTTGTTTCCAGCATCAACCTTTGTACCTTCTTTCACATCCTCTTTTGTACTCTAAGCAACCTCTCAAATCTTCATTCTCCCTGCTGTTTTCAAAATACATTTTGAAAACTGGTGTACACAATGAAGTGCCCTAGCAATAATTGCTATTGCCAAACCCTAGGCAACATCACAGTCATCTGACAAAAATCTGTCGGGAGGCCAAGGCTTGGAAGGCATTGACTCCAAACCCTTTTCTCATCCCTACAAGTGATACTTCAAAGCAGTGGCTGAGGGAGAAGTTTGAACTACTGATGACTTCGAGTTTTTTTTTGTGGACGAAAGGAATCATTTAGTATGGCAGTTAACCTAATGATAGCTTACAAAAGTATTAGTTCTTACAGGTTTCAAAAATAAGATCAAATAGCATTAATTTAACAGAGTATAACTGGTTTTGAAAGGCTTTTACTCAGTAAAGCCATATTTATGAAGACTTAAAAAACCCTATGGTTTTGAGGTGGTGGTTGCTAACAGTCCTGCATACAGTTTTCACCCTGACATAGTTAATGTTAAATGTCAACAATTTATTTGGCACTTCATAAGCGAGTAGAATGAAAAGTGTGAACCCAAAACCTTCCAGTTTGAAAGAGGAAACAAAGCATAATAGTGTATTAGAAATAATACACACATGACTTTGAAAAAAATCATTTTTTAAAGTAAATCCAAGATAAGCTTAAAAAGGGGTATATCTTCTTAATGAAATAAAGATCAGTAGCTCGCACATGGTTTACTTCGTGAGTTGTAAATATAATTCAGATGTGATATTCACTGTAACTCGTGCATACAGGAGGTTTGTACGTATCTGAACAGCAGTCCTTCAAAGTGATTTCAGGGATGTGATTTTTTTTTTTTTTTTCCCCCAAACAAAATTTGAGTGAACTCTTGTTGGGTTATGAATTTGATTTTAAGTTTAAACAAGGATGATTTAGAGTTTCAAAAAGACAGAAAAACCAGTAATTTTATAGCAGTAGGCTTTTTTAAGTGTATGTATTAAAAAGCCTTGCAAACTCTCTCACATTGTGACTAGATAGCCTACAGGTAGGAATAAACCAATTGCTGTGTTCATATTGCATTCATTCTCAAAGGAAAATATTATCTAGTATGAAAAGCCCTGCTTATTTCAAAGGTTAGAAAATGTGGCAACAGACAATTATGTAACAGAAAATTGAAATAGAGATTTTACAGGATCAAGGCCTGCTGACACCTTACTATGCAATATTTGCTCATGGTTATTTTGTGTAAAAATTAATAGGAGAAGACTGTGTTGTAAAAGTATAACGACATTGTGGAATGACTAAAAACTGTCATGCGATATCTGGAGATCCTTTTGTTTGTTTAAATGTCTTGAAATAAGAATAAGCAATATTCTTGCTGAGAAGCTGAGTTGGCATAAGACATGTGCCTTTTTCCAAATAGCAAATCCATTTCTTGCTGGGAAGTGGCATGAATGACCAAGTACTGGCCTGTCCCTAGTGTCTGAGGCTCTCTTCATGACTTTTCAGTCCCTCTGTTTGCGACGTCTGGTTTAGCACTTTGCCCCTCTGTGATTAGCTTCTGTTGTTTTTGAGAAGTGGCTAGGAAAACTTCCTCTGGAAAGGAGTTTCCAGTTGCAGATGGAGTGATACATAAGAACCAGATGACTATTAATTATCGTGTGACTGATGTTGCTGCTCAGCTTTACCTTTCAATAGTTTCTTGAAGACTCTTTCCTCTCTGGTAGCTGCTGCATGGAGCTGGCTGCTTATGTACGTTCTATCCTAGGAAAAGAAAAGTGTGATTATCTTACACCTCCAACTGTACGGTGTCATTGTGCTGTTCCTTCTTGAGGGGAAATGAAGAAATTTGTCTGACAGAAAAGCTAGAGAGGTTTTTCATGCAGGTTAGTGACACACTTCAGTATTTTTCAGTCTTGCATTAAAACTTTAAGGTTCCCCAAGCAATCAGTCTGAACTATTTCTATTATGGAAAACTGTCCATTCCTCTCATTCTTCCTTCTAAGTAGCCAAATGGATATGGAAAAAAAAAGGTATCATCTGAACTTTGCGACCAGATTTACTTATGGTGTCTTTCTGCAGAGCAATAATAAGTGGGAGCAAGTCTGAGGAATCTGACTGTGGTGTGTCAGATTTCAGCAGCTCTGATAGTTTGCCAGACTTGTATTGTTCAAGGCGAAGCTCCGAATTTGGCTTTTCTTTCTGTCTGTCTGGGAATTTTCCTGATTCAGTTCAAGCACTTTTAGCTGAAATGGGGGAAATAGTTTAAAGTCTGAGAAACAATCGCTGTCCTGTTGTCACCTAACTGTCTCTCTCTCCCCAGCCAAATTCCGTAGGATGGTGCCAGCCCTCATTTGAGTGACTAGTGTGCTTGTGATGTCATAACCTACATAGAAAGATCACATGTATGATGAGGTTTCTTCCTAAGCAGTGAATTGTATACAGTTAAGATGCTGCTTGAAACCATAATAGAGCAATGCATGGGAGTTTTTCATGTGCGCCAGAAAAATTTGCTGTTGCTACAGACTTTGTTGGGTGTCTCCACCATGAGTCATCTCTTCAAGTGTATTTTGTCAGAATTGAGGCTTTCACTTTACTTATTCGTGGGCACAATTCGATCATTTTATCACCTTTCTTAGACCAGGCCCTGAGCTGTTATGAACCATGAGTCAGTCTTTTTTTCTGCAAAAGCAGCTAATTTCAAATACCTTCTAGGATATAGTAATCAATTATACATGCAGTCATGAGGGCATTGTAAAAAGACAAGGCGTTTAATAATGGGGAATCGTATCTAGGGCAAACGGTTTTTGCAGTTAGTAAAGATGCTCTACTGGGCCCCTTGTACTTCTGTTTCTTACTTAAGTCCTCTGATGGTACCTGGTCTGACTGAGCTGCTTCAGATAGCTTAGTGATGTGTCTTAAAAATTCCTCTGAAGAAGTGGTTTCCCAAGGAAAGTTCCTCACTTCTTATAAAAAGTCACTTTAAAAATTTTAGCATTATTAGGAACTAGGTAAAAATTGCTACTGCTAGATTTTACTATATAAACTTTTTTTAATAAACATTGGTTAGCTTTTGTTTGTAACTATTACCTTTTGTTGTAACTGTTTGCCCTTTTCACTTTATTTACAATGAGTAATCACAGTATATTTACAAAATATGAACTTCTGTGTTGGATAAATCCGTTTTTATATCAGTTTCATCAGCCCCTCTTCAGCCCTGGCTAGTAAGAGGTGTTATAGAGGATTTTTTTTTTTTTTTGGTTCCTGTGATGGATGATTATGGAATAACATGCCCACAGGGAAAATTATTTCTTCCTAATCCTTGTCAGTTAGTGGTTGGCTTATGTCCTGCAGTCTGAAGACTTATATCACATATACTTTACAGAGAAGTTCATACAGTACTTCATTTTAGCTGACTTCAAATTTTGTTCGTTACTGACTTCCAGCTTGGGAATATTATTATTCCTTATTGTTCTGCACTTCGACAAAATCAGTCAAGAGGCCATCATTCTAACAGAAAGCTGTGACCGATTGCTTTAAAAATAAATGATACTTGCACTGACACAAGAGAGAAAAAAGATTCATTAAAACTCACGTTGGAGAACTCTCATCACCCTTTTTTCCATTGCATTTGACACTGCCTGAGAGACTGTTATATTTTATGTTTATTTTTAGAGACTATTGTTCTGTTTAAACCTGCTCTGCAACTTGAGGAAAGCAATAATGCTTTCAAACAGAACTTAAATTTACAGAAGCAAGACATTGCATCTTTCTGTTATAATAAGGGGCTATGTCATGAAAAATCTTTTAAAAATTAGTTTGACTTCAGCAGGAAGGGGGAAAGAAACCCATAAAGAGAATCACAGGCTGCTTTAGGGCACACAGATTGGAAACCTGGACACCTTTTGTCAAGAATGTAAGGATATTTGTAATTGCGACCTTCAGCACCTCATGCTTATTTTAGTAATTTCTTCTGAAGTGCTGAAAAAGCAGACTAGTTTCATTTAGTTTACTTTTTCCCCAAGATTGACCTACTCTGCTACTTGATGTCCTGCTCGTGTACAGAGCTCATACAAAACTAACGTGTTCTATAATCATATGATTGAAAAGGCAAAGTATCCTTTCAGAGCTAAATAGAGTAAATGAGTTGGAGTATGTTTCAGTTCCTTTCTTATGAATGTAATATAAACCAGTAAGAAAATGACAAATTATTTTGGTTTTAGCATAGATCAAAGCTAAAATACAACTAGTTTCAATTAGAACATATTTAAATATACAGGAAAAGTATATGTTTTAACCAGACAGGTTGTAAAACAACAAATTTCCTATATTTTGTGAATTGGTAAGCAGATGAAGGGAAGGTCACACATTTTCTTGTTTGCCTTGTTTTGTTTGTCCTCCTCTATGTTTCAATTCTTAGTTACTTTGCAGGGATAAAATACTAGCTATTGCAGGGCCAACTTTCTCCTTTTAGGTACCTCATGGGTTTATTTCGTACAGTTAACATCAAATGGACTGAAGGATCATGGTTTCCAGGGGCTGTGACTTCAAACCCCTAATTTCATCCCTGAAGACTGACCTTTGGTCAGGTGACCCAGACTGCCTCGTCCTATTCACTTGTGAAACACACCATACTTCCTCTCTTTCCTATTAATATCAGAGCATCATTACTTGCTTTCACCTGAACTGAATATTTGTAGGGAGAAACAGATTCGTGACTAAATAAAAATTCAAAAAGTGAAGCTGTCATTATATATTCTACATTACTGAAGCAGCTAATACATTATAACAGCTGCCAAATTACCTGTAATCAGCATCCACACAATAGAAGGCACTCTGCATACTGATGAAGTTGTGATTAGCACCTATTAACAACATGGAATTTGTCAATGAAAAAGTAAAGATGATTCAGCACAATATTCGGGAAGAAGTGCTGTCTGTGAAGTTTCCTGACTTTGGACATAGTAATTTTAGATTGTTGTCAGAAATTTACTAACAGTTTAAAAACATGTATTGAAAAACTGTGTTCACAACTGCAAAGAAAAGGAAATGTGTTGCAAAATGATGCTTTAATGGAAAAAGTAGTGGGTCTATCCTCCTGGCTCTTCCCCTCCTGTTCTGACTATATTAAACCATCAATTTTTTTTTAGGCATGTCAGGTCTCTAATTTCCTTGGAATTTTCTGTCTAAATTTTTTTTCTCTCTCTTTCCTTATTTTATTCTCCATTCAAGCTCTGTAAAACCTGCTGTAGTAACCTGTGATAGAAGGATATGCTAATTACTGTAATATTACCCTTGTTAATCCTCCTGGAATATGGGCTTCTCTGTAGAAGACTTACTAGAAGAAGCACGTCAAGAAAATGTGATTTTTGCTTATGCTCTTTTTTTGTTGTTGTTGTTTTTTGCTTTAATGCCCCTAAAATCTCAGCAGATACGTAGGGACACTGAATAGATTATTCTAGCTATTTTTCAAGTTGAATTTGCAGTCTGGGACTTGTCTTGGCACTTCATGATACAAAAGTCAGCTTAGAAACCTGTTTATGGCTTTTAACCAGCTTGGAGTCCTAGGGTAGTGTCTTGACTTTGGTAAAGTCATAGAAATCCACCTTTAGAATTTGTGATGATACCTGTAAATGTAAAATTTCCACTTACTAGAGTGATTCTAATTAAACTAAAGTAGATCCTTGCTGTTTTGAGAAGACAGGAAAGCACTAAGATAAAGAGGCTCCTAAATA
>Ga0065711_1034206_pt1 | contig 24150 bp, 15 predicted proteins | sample Hoacrofraction12_FD_59098 | JGI IMG/M metagenome (GOLD analysis project Ga0065711, IMG submission 59098) | Hoatzin crop microbial communities from Cojedes, Venezuela - Epithelial fraction 12 v2 (version 2) | ecosystem: Host-associated > Birds > Digestive system > Esophagus > Crop | place... | reverse complement strand
GGGCACAAACTGAAGCAGAGGAAGTTCCGTCTGAACATGAGGAAGAACTTCTTCCCTCTGAGGGTGACAGAGCCCTGGAACAGGCTGCCCAGGGAGGTTGTGGAGTCTCCTCTGGAGATATTCAAGACCCGCCTGGACAAGGTCCTCTACACCCTACTATAGGTGACCCTGCTTCAGCAGAGGGGTTGGACCAGATGACCCACAGAGGTCCCTTCCAACCCCTACCGCTCTGTGATTCTGTGATTCTGTAATGTAGTCCGAAGTATGGTTTCCATTGCAACAGTTGACAAGAAGTAAATAAGGCAAGGAGCTGTATTCCCTTTACTGTTGTGGGGTTTTGGTGTGTAGCTGCTAAAGGAGAAAAGTGAAATCCTAAAACGTTGGTGTTTAGGTAAGAAAAAGACGATTTATATTAAAACATAATTCTTTTTCTGAAGACAGTATCTGTTCATGATTGAGGATCATAAATCATTTAAAAACTGAAACTTTGTATTTGACTTCTTAAAAGTATGTGTAGAATATAATTTTTCTTCATTAATTGTATTATTTTGGTTTGTTATTTTTTTATCATTCAGCATTCTGTGTATTCTGACAACTGAGAATCAAAATTTGTTCCCAGCAACAGCTCTGATTGTTTTGCCGTGACTCTTTTAGGAAGTGATCAGACTTGAATTACATTTCCTAACTTTTTTTATAAGCTCCACTTCTGCTTTTTCAGCTGAACGTGTTAGGGAGACTTCTCCCCCTCCTCACCTTTTCCCTGCTAACGTTGCGGTACTTGCGGTTTTAGCGGCCTAGCAGTAGGACTGCTTTAACTAGGTGTTAAGAAGCACTTACACTTTTTACTCTACTTTTAAAGCCTTTATGACGTGGTTAGTTGTTTGATTCGTTCCTCTGTGTGTATATAGCCTGCTCTCCATCTGTTGTTAGTGTCTCTTCTTCCCCTGCTCTCCCCTTTTCAATAAAAGTTGCGTTTGGATATGGCTGATTTCTGTGAAAAGTTGGGGAGAAAAATTCTATTTTCACAAGGTTTGGGGACAGATTTAGGGAAGGATAAATTGCCATTCCTCGTGGAACCAAGAACCTCATGGGCCAAGTTGCTCAGTCCAGTGAGTTTTTAAGTTAATTACAATGTTTTATAACGTTCAATTAATCTAAAAATAGCTTTTTTATCAGTGTGTCAGGATAATATATAGTATTGTTAAAGTAACAATAGTATTGTTACTTTTGCAAAACTTCGTGAAACTAATAGCAAATTACAACCTACTGTATTGGCTGGTATTATAAATTACTGTAGGCTGAAGAACAGAGCAAATAACTGTTAATTAAATACTTGAAGGCTATCCAAAATTGTTTAACAGTGCAAAATTCTATTGAAAGCCTTGCTACTGTTTCACAGTTATCACATAATTTCTGCTCACTTTTACCACAGGCTTAATTTAATGTTGCTTGTGCTCATAAAATAAAAAATACGCTTTTTTCTTTTTAATCTCAATTTTAACATTGTGATAACTGACATACTTTTTAATGAAATCAAGTGCAATCAAGAATGAAAGTTTTTTTAATAAATCTAAAAATAAATGTTTTGCTTTAAAAATAGTAATAGGAATCCCTAGTGTTTTTAAATGCTAACTAAACTAGTGTCATTTCTGAACAGCTGCTTGGTAAATGGATCTGATGCCAAATATGCCTTGGCAAACGCCATTATCCAAGCATAGAGGGAAATTGCAAAAGAGTCCGCAAAAGTTCTGCTGCACACCTCAAAATAGGAGACTTTTGTTTTTAATGGAATTAAACTTCTTGAGTGTGGTTTAACTCTTGTCTGTGTTGGAAAATCCCACTGAGCAAGCATTTTGAGGCTGTATTTCTTTATGGGACACTGTCTTCGTACTTGCTTTGTTCCTCCACAGCACGAGAAATGATACACGTCTTTGAGTAGCTGCAGTGCTACAGAATTGGAAACTTCTTTGTTAGAAGAACAGTTCTTTCTTCTTTTCTTTAGATTAGTACTAGAAGATAGAGATCTAGATCTTTGGTATCAGATCTGTAGTTAATTATTATTTTTAAATCAATCAGACCTAAGTACTTCTGGAAAGTTCTGGTTTTCTCTCATCAGAGCTGTGTTTGGTTCTTTTTTCTACTTTTCCCCAGCACACAAACCCAAGTGTGGATGCTGTAATTAAAAAACAAAAACAAAAAAACCCACCCCGACACAACCCATAAACCACAATACATGTTGCAGAAAGGGAATATGACGGTTCACCTTCAGATGTTTTGACCATATTCAGGGCACAGATTCCCCAATCAAAAAGCTTTTTTTCGACTAAACAAGACAATTTTGTGAACTAGAGCCCATAAAGTTGTTGAGAATTTTTGGTACGTTACAGTTATTGCTGTGTAACAGCAATAATTAAATTTGCAAAGCATGATATTGCAGTAGTGGTCTTATGCTCCACATGGCAAATCTTAGTAAAAAGTTTTGTATTTGTGTGCTTAGAAAGTTTAAAAAAAAAAAAGCCAATTGAACAGAATTCACAAATTAAAACATTTCTGCGGATGTTATCAATGAAGATGCAGAAGTTTTGCACCACCTGATGTTCAAAGACTCAGTACTAGCAGACGTGTGTTTAACATTTAGGAATTTCTGATACACAAATGCCAAAGCACAGCTTTATATGAAGACTACATACAAGTAGGTGTATATTAATATATGTTAACTTGTTTCACTAAAAGTTAATGGTATGCGTTTGTCCATCTACAGTGCAGAGGCTAATTCTTTCAAGGATTTGGAGCAGCATGGTTAAATAGCACTTGTTTTGATAGACCGCAGTTATGAAAATGTTGGTAGTTGAGATGGATGAACTGACCAGAAATACAGTGGAAGGGCCGGTGGTGTCCTAGGCTGGTAGGCAGAAGCAAGACTAACCGTGGTTTTGCGGATGACTAGCAAGTTCTATCTAAAATGTTCATCTTCCCAGCTCTCAGTTGGCTTTTCCAAAGGAAGTGGGAGAAAAGAAGCGGGCTATTTATTGCACTTGCTGAAGGTCTAATCAGGGTCTTCAGGCTTCGTGTTTTCCATCCCCTTTTTCTTCCGAAATCAAAGCAGTGATTATTTCCTGTTTTGCTGCTGTTTCATTTAGAGCCGGACCCTGTGGGTACAACAGCAGAATAGAGATGAGCAGTGTCCATAACCTACTCTGAACAGTGAACTGGAGAATGTTTTTCTCTCACATCATTGTATTTGTTTGGAGTTTCTTAAGCGCTAAGGCTGAGAGTTGATTTGGTTGCTATTTCCATACATATTCCATATGTGCAATTCAGCAATAATTCTGGCTTTCCTAATAATCGTCATTCAGACCTGGCTTAGTCTTAGTTGGCACACTCACTCTCTTGCTACAGCTGTTTATTTCTGACAGTAAGCTTACGCAGATTTGGTTTTCTTGTTACTGGTGTGTGGGTTGGTTTTGTTGTGGGGCTTTGGTTTTTGTGGTGGTGGTGATTTTTTTTTTTTTTTGATTCTGCCGTGTCTTGGAGCCAGTATTAGCTGTAGTGCACTTGCTCTAGAGAGTTGTTTACTGTTGATACTGAGAATAATTACTGTTGATATCCTAGGATAAACTGAGGAACTCCTTGTTTAGCTGTTTTGATTGTTGCTGTGCTTTTAGTGGTGGCGGCTTACTGTTTGCCCGTGGCTTCTATTTAGACTCTTGGGAAATATCCTGGAGGGCTTCAGTGTAATGGAGCAGATCTGCTCTGTAGACTCCTGAAGTACGCTGTCTCTGCATGATTGCCTGCGGTTGCTGGGGAACAAACTTGATCTTCCAGTCTTTTTTTGTCCTATGAGTTGGTTGTACTAGCAACTGAAGTATTTCCATTAAAAAGAAATAAATCAAGAGTCATTAGTTGAAAATCAACTAATCCTGTCTAGTTTCTACAGATGTTTTACAGAATAATAACATATTGTGTGTGTCTTTCACCAATCCACAAATAGTTGAAGTTGCTCAGTTGCTTTCTGAATCTGGGGAATTGCTATAAATTTTGGAAGAGTCTTGAGTTATGCTGATGGACTTTAGAATGCTTGTTTGAGTGATCAGTCTCCAAGACATGTCCCCATGAAACTTCTTTTTGCTTCCGGCTGTGAAGTACAGCAACAAGTCTTCTAATACTTGATTATGATCTAGAAATCTGAGATTTGTCACTGTAAACGTCTGGAACGTAGTCACACTACTGAAAGTTGTTCGAGATTGCAACTAAACTTATTCAGGCAAGGGGTCGATGGATGGAGACATATATATAAATCATGTATATGTATGTACTCTTGGGAATGAGGGAAGCTTAATCAAGGAATGGACTGCAAAATGAAAGAACACTGGCAATGCTTTTCTGCTGATTTTAGTGTGACTTGCAGAGCACAGCAGTTAGTAAAATTAAGACCTTAAGAGTTTGCTTTGAATTACGAAACCCAGCAAGCTGCTGGAACATATTAAGCTAACATCCTTGTTCTTAGAGATGCAAGTCCTGCAGGTCCTTGCGAGATATCGGTACTTCAGCTGAAATTAATAAACTGTAAGCTGTTCAGGGCATGGCTTTCATTTGTCTCTTATTACCGTTACAGTGCCGTATAGTGTGCCGTGTCTCTGTGGTGTTTTGGGTGCAGTAGTTAACTATGTTACAATTAAAAACTGGTAGATTTTTTTAGTGAGAAGCAGAAGAATTGCATGGTTGTTTTGAGGTTTTTCTCCCCTTTCCTTGTAAAACCACATATAAGAATATAAACAGATTTCTTAGTATCTGTTTCTCTTCACTTCAGGCTGTTGAAAATCTCTGCTCCTACAAGATATCTGCAAACTTGTACAAACAATTGAGGCAGATCTGTGAAGACCACATTAAAGCACAAATTCACCAGTTCAGAGAATATCCTTTTTTTAGCTGTTGAGAAGCTAAAGCGTTTTTACCTGTCAGTATGTGGTGATGGATTTCTTAGACTAGTTCATGACACTAGGCCATGGTAATCTGAACTCCTAGGTTTTGCATGAATGGGTCTGTTTTCATTTTTTTGTGGGACCTCAGAGATCACTATAGTTCCTTTATGTCTGTAACGATTTGAAAAGTTTGTGTGAAAGTTTCATTGGTATTTGTGAAAGACTGACTTCTTACAAAAGCTCATATTAGCCTTACAGCAAAGCTTAAAAAGGCTGTATTGGCTGTATCGCTTCAGGGGTTTTTATGTGCTGAACTTGCCAAGCACAGGTAAATGGAAAAGTCTTCCAACAAGTAGTTCTTGTTTTCTTTTTGAAAAATGCTAGTGGTCTGTCAGCATACGATGTTAGTGCTTCTGAGGATCAAAATGTTTTATTTTCAGAAGTTTTGAGTTGCATCAGATCGAGATCCTATTAAGTGGATATTAATTAGTACCAGAACTATGCTGTGAACTGAATACTTGTTAAATTTCAAGGACAAAATTTATCTCTTGAGGCTGTCTGTTAACGTGAGCTGAAATTACAGCAGCTGTGTGGTGGTGGGCTCTTTCATGTATTGTGGGTTGTTGATTTTAGAGATGTGGGGATATTTTTTCTGCTCCCCAGGGATGGGGGAGAAGACAAAACATTCAAAATTATTTAGATCCTTTTTTTTTTAAATTGTTCAGCTCATTTTGATTTCTCATTATTAACACAAGGATCCTCACTAAAAACAAAAATAAACCTGTTGCAAGGAGTTAACTGGTTCTTTTTGGGAGTAGGTGAGTTTGTTGTGCTCTCTTAAGTGTCTTTAAAAAAAATAATAATGGTTCATTTCATTGCTATCACTACCTATTAATCATAATTTTCTTAATGATTTCATCATGGATTCATTGGATAGTGTCCTTTTCCTGAAGAAAATAGACAAATGTTGGCAAGATCACTGCAGACAAATGGTAAGTTTTTTATCTTTTTCAAGAAAACCAGTTGCCTAGTCAGCCTGTGTTTTGCTTAACTTTGTTCATTTACAAACATACTGTACTTCTGAAATGTTATATTAATTTGTATAAAGCTTCGTTGTGAAATACAACTGTATCTAGCTCATTAGAAATTGAGCTTTGAAAATACTTGTCTGTAGTGTGCTTCTTGACACATCGGTCTGGTCTTGGGCACACGCACACCCCCGCATACACACCCAACTATTAAGAGTTGTTTCTATGCAAACCTTTCTCCTTTTATACTTATTATAAAAGGAGCTATTCTTCTATACAGAAAGATGTTAAATGTCATATTGATCATCTCACCGAGATTGGCAGAATGTTTTAAACAAATAAGCACTGTCTAAGAAAGCCCTGCAAGAGACCTGTTAGTAGGACATTTTGTTGTTGTTGAACATGTTGTGTTGCTCTTCAGTTTCAGGAGTAGATGACTCTGACTTTTTTATTCCTCCTTATAACAGATTATGATTAGAAGTATCTTTTTGTTCTTGGATCGAACTTACGTACTTCAGAATTCAATGCTGCCATCTATTTGGTAAGGGCACAAAGAATAAAATTATTGGGGGGTATATTTAAATTATCGCATATATCTTGCTGACTTTCAGAGTTTGTTTTTTTTTTTTTTAATACAAACTTTATAGTGACCTGTAAATTAGATGGTGAATGTATACATGCTTGTTGCAAAGGGAGATTTCACTTTTAATTTATTTGCCATGAATTACAGGATTCTTCTAGAATAGCTGTGATAGCAAATTTCAGCTAAGTAGGTGTCAACCTCCAGTTTGCACAGTGAAAAGAGAGGGTCTGTTCAATGACTGAAGTGCAAGGGTTTAGGTTGCCCAGTTACTGGCTTTAACATGCATAGTATTCAAAGTTCTGTACCCAAAGTTACCCAAAATAACAAGTTACTCTTTTGGACATCACACACACATACCCCCCTCCCCAATATTTTAATAATTAGCAAATGCCCTGCACTGCCTCTGACACTACCTGAATTACTTTGCCAGGGATTTAAGGAGTGGTAGATGAAGGTCCTGGCTTTTCCTAAAATTGTGAAGACCCACAGTTTCAAATTCGTGGAAGGTTTTAACTGGGATGCCCAAAGCAGAGATCCTTGTCTTTCACATCACTGAGTTCTTCTAAGCTCTGCCTAAGAATCAGAGATTAGAAAGTGATAGACAAAAAAAGGATATTACCCAACGGCTTAACCATGGAATTTGGACCCAGGATTTATCCTTTTCTCGTGAAGGCTGCTGTTTATTCAGTTTCCTCCATTCTCCTGCCATCCAAGTGAAAAATAACGACGCTGCAAAAGTGAGGTGGTTATTTAGGAAGAAAATTTGTGCTTTGGTCTTTAAAATCTGTAGCTTACTGTTGATGCTTTGTCATGGTTTATTTTAGTGTTTATGTGTTTGTTCATCTTGAGTGATTTGGGGGCAGAGGAATTGGGAACTTCAAGAACGCTAGTATTTGTCCTCTCTATTCGATCTTGATCAAATTTGATCAATAGAGAATATTTGGGGTCGATTCTTACATAATTATTTGAACAGTCTTTATTTTCTTTTTAGGGATATGGGGCTAGAATTGTTCAGAACTCATATAATCAGTGATCAGAAGGTTCAGAACAAAACTATTGATGGCATTCTTCTGCTTATTGAGAGGGAAAGAAATGGTGAGGCTATCGATAGGAGCTTACTGCGAAGCCTTCTAAGCATGCTTTCTGACTTGCAGGTGAGTAAACTTGTTTCACCTTTAAACCCGTAAACGGTTCAGATTCTTACTTAGTGCTCGGTAAGTTTTACCCTGGATTGCTGTTGTGTTGTTTCCCTAGATTTATCAAGACTCTTTTGAACATAGATTCTTGGAAGAGACTAACCGCCTGTATGCAGCAGAGGGACAGAGGCTTATGCAGGAACGAGAGGTATTTTGAATTTAGCAATATTTGTTATGCCTAATGATGAAGTATTGGTCAGGGAGAGGAACTATTCTGCTGCCTCAGCCAGCACACAGGGCAATATTGTGACCTTTATGTTTTACAGTACTCTGAAAAAGCAAATTCACATGCCGTGGCCTTCAGTCGCAGTGCTAACAGTCTCTGCTGAAAACTGGAGCTGCTGCTGTCAAACTAGTATTGTCTTTTTTTTCCTTCCTCTTGATTTTTTTAAAACATACAAAACTACTCTGGCATTTTTAGGTTCCAGAATATCTTCACCATGTCAACAAGCGCCTGGAAGAAGAAGCAGACAGGATAATCACTTATTTAGATCAGAGCACACAGTAAGTGCAATCTCTCTTTACTTGGTATTGTTAGCTGTTTGGCTCTTCTTCTGTGGAGGGCCATCTAATAGCTACAATTTGTTTCAGTTATTGACTGACCATCAAATGTTTCTCACTTCCCACAATTCCTTGTTTACAATGAAGCACTGTCTTGGCTCACACAGCTAATACCCTTTTCTTCTAAGCCACTAGTTATTTTGACATAAATGTTGTTGGGCATTTGGTTGGAGAAAAGTAGGCTGCCACTCGCAGTCCAAATGTCTCTCTTGCTGAAATGCAATTAATCAGCTGTTGTTCTACCTGAAAAAGGTAGGACCTGGGACAGAGAATTCTCAAGCTAAAGGCTCTGAATATTTACATTTAAATATTTGTATATTCTTTATGGAGTCTGGGAAATTATTGAATAATGTAATTCTTCAATCTTTTCTACTCAGAGGCAGGATTTCCTCATATACAATCAAGTAGAGGTCATGACTGGTAGGACAGGAGAAATGTTCTCCTAACATAAAGCCACAGCTGTCGTGTCTGAGAGGAAAATGTAGGTCACTAATATAACAAAACTCTTCAAGCAAGTGGTAGCAACTTCTTAAAGAGCAGGTACAGAGGATCTCTCTGAGGAAGGTGTTTTATTGCTACCGCCATACATTTTTATTTCCTTCCTCCTTCAGCTGTTGAAAACATTTAGCTTGTTTAGTGGCTTCCTTCTTCCACACCATTATTAGTGGCCAACTATGTATTCTGATTTAATACCTCTTGACTCATGAGGTGTGGTTTTTTTCTTCTGCTTGGTTTATCTCCCAAGACACAAATCTCCTCCCACAAAGCAGGAGAAGATACATTCTTTGACAAACTTTTTCCCAGTGTCTTCACTGGTGGAGTCATTGTCCAGCTGCCTAGAGGTCATGTACAACAGGCTTACTGTGTGAATTCAATTCTCCGTCAGCAAATAGAAAAAAAGATTGCTTAGCAGGGAGGAAAAAGGATAAATATGTGTGTAATCATTTTAGGTCCTTGGCCACAGACAGTTAGAGTGCTCCCAGTGACAAGTGTAGTTAATGCAATCTCAGAAAAAGGATTTAAAACTGTCAATAATGGAAAAAGGAAAAGTAATTCTAAACGTTTTTTCTATAGGAAGCCACTAATTGCTACTGTAGAAAAGCAGCTTCTAGGTGAACATTTAACAGCCATTCTTCAGAAAGGTAATCTTTCTTCTTTATAGAAATGTTTCTAATTACTGCTTCGGGGCTTTCAATTCCTATGCTGAAAAAGAAAGTGACAGATTCAGGTGCTGGGGGAGGACATGAGCTACATCATTCTTTAACGTCCTTTGCTACTCAGTTCGTGAAATAGCACTGACTGCTTTGCAAGAGGGCAAGTACCATTCTCCTTGTCAGAGGTAAGGAGACGCAATGCTCTCTTCAGATACATGGCAAAGCAAAAGGAAAACTAGAACAGGGGACCCTGGAGTTCAGTGTGTTAAACAGCACTTTGAAGACTTAGAGGTAAAGGAGTTGCCTTTGAAAGGGGAAATACTGATTAATTGCTGCTCATAAAAAGCAGCTTGTTTTAAAAATGTAGTACAGTTTGAGCAATGAAGTATGTTGCCTCAGTTCTGCAGTAGTCTTTCTGGAGTCAAGTGACCCTCTGTTGCTGAGGGATAGTCTGGAAATAGGTAAGGGTGCAGCAAGGGTTGAATAATAGAAGAAAATTATCAAGTCCTTACTAGCCACATTCTGGATGAAACAGGTATGTGAGCATCTTCCTGCATATCTGTAGCAGACTCTTTACTGAGAGGAGTATCAAGTTTACTGTATTTATCCATCCACTTTCTTGGAACCTTGCTGTGGAGCATCAGGGCTTTTCTGCCAAAAAAAGTTAAAAAGTGAAAGGTGAAGATACTTCTTGAAGCTGCTTGCCTTCAAACATCTGTAAAATTTGTTTGACAGCTGGAATTGAGACTTGGAGGTCTGTCTTGCCAAGGAACCTTTCCTACAGATCAGTAGAGCATAAACTTTTCAAATCTTTAGGGAATAGTAAAGCAGAAGTAAGCAAAGGTGTTGTGATAAGTATGTCATGTAAAGTACATGTAGCCTAAGATACCCAGTGCAATAACAAGGTTTTTAAGGTTTGAGCCAGTTCAGGTAGCCATTCTGTGTTTCGCTGTTAAATTAGGTAGCTTGAAAAAAACAAACCACCACCACAACAAAAAAAAACAAGACCAAAAAACCACCACTAATTGCTTGATAAAAAATACTAGCTTTGAAGAGGTCCCTTACTGTAATAATATGCTGTGCTTTCTTTGGATTGCTCTGGTTTTAATTTCTGTTGAAATTCTCTCATTTGCAGGTTTAAATCACCTTCTTGATGAAAACAGAATTCAAGACCTGTCTCTTCTGTATCAGTTGTTCAGTCGTGTGAGAGGTGGAGTACAGGTTCTCTTGCAACACTGGATTGAGTACATAAAGGTACTGTTCCTAGAACTCTGGAACAGATACCACTGTTGTATCAATGGGGTTTATACAGATATTTCAGTCATCTTTACAAACTATTGCACTTTTCTAAGAGTTAAAGACTACTTGCTTATAAACATATATTTAATAGGCAGCTTTTGAAACTGTACTAGGAAAAGTACAGTAACTGTTCTAGCCCTATTGAAGAAAATATTGAACTATCAGTCGAATTAAAAACTCAGAATTTATTTGGAGTTCAGTATCTTGCTTATAGTTAGCTGTGGAGGACAGCTAACATTTCTCCAATAGACATTTTGGCAATGGCAGCATGTTTCTGTCTTCTCCCTGCTAAGATTTCTTGTCAGCATGAGTGGTAGCTTAAGTTACCAACCAATTGAAGTTCAAAAGGCACTTGAATATTACTTAAGATGTTTCATTATATTACTCAGTGAAAATGTCACAAAAAGTGCAGTTCTTGTGAAGGAAGGCTTTGTAATGGCATAGGAGTACTGTTAATTAAAATTGAGTTTAGTAGGAGCTTTACCTGTGTAAAACCTGAGAATATAGATGTTTAAAAAGGGCGCATTTATTTTCTCATGCTTAAGTTTATTTCTTCAGAAAAACGTTATGTTTATCTGTTCACTTATTCATAGATTGGTTTTGAATCAACATACAAGTTCTAGGAATGATTCTATAGTAAATACTTCATAATGCTGTTACTTCTGTTGTGTTAGTGGAACTAATATAAATACCAGAAACAAGACTTTACAAAGATAACTTAGGCTTCTAGTAGTCTTGTCATTTAAATTCGTTATTCAGATTAATTGAAAGATATGTTTTATTTTGCAGGCATTTGGTAGCACTATAGTAATTAATCCAGAAAAAGACAAAACCATGGTCCAAGAACTACTTGATTTTAAAGACAAAGTTGACCATATTATTGACGTTTGCTTTCTCAAGAACGAGAAGTTTGTAAATGCCATGAAAGAAGCCTTTGAAACATTCATTAACAAAAGACCAAATAAGCCAGCTGAACTCATAGGTATTTTTCTTCAGTTTCTTCCCATGTTAGAATTTGAGTGGGTGACATGAGGGAGCTGCTGATGCAGCTTATAGATGGGATGCCATGGAATTGTTTGTTAAATGAGATTATGCACAATGCATTGTCAAACTGGGGATCTACTGTGCCTTACTGTGTAAGTGAATTATTTGATAGGATAGCATTAAACATTAAGAACAAGCTGTATGCATCAGTTCACCGGCTAGGCTATAGAAAAGTGAGGAACATTAGAAGTTAGGTATTCCAGCAATGGACTGGTGTCCAGCTGTGAGAATACTGTGAAGAATTTCACTTTTCCAGAAGCTTACCTGACTGTGCCACCAACACATGTGCGCAGAGCTATAGGGGCTCTGCATAGATAACTATGTTTTAATATATAAAAGTGAAGAGAGATGAGGATGTGCTGTACCTCTGCTGTTATGGGGACAGAGTCTCTGTAGTTTGCAAAGAACAGTGTTTACAGATTTGTGCGTTGCAGGTCTGGCTCTCTGCACTTCTGAATACCTTAATCATTTCCCCACACAGTGCATAATACCTGCTTTGCAGTCTGTTGTGCTGTTAGGCTTGTGGAGTAGTGCTTTCTGCCCTCCTTTCTTTTTAAATTAAATCACTAACTGTAATGTGCTTACCAAACCATTTGAAATTAAAACAAACAGTAATCTGCTAGAGAAGTGTGGCAGTATAGTCAACACACTGAAATAACTGGTTTACCTATTTTTCTGCTGATCTTTTTGCTTCTGTTATAGCCATATCAAGCTTTAGCAATAGTGACTTTTTACTTTGAGATCATAATATGGACTAGGATTTTTTACATACACAAAAATCTTCTTTAACATTATGTATGCTAAACGATGTAATAATTGCTTATCTGAAAAAAAGAAATGAGGCTATAATGTTTTTATAGCTTTATAGCCTCTGGGAAGATATATCAAGCTAGCTGTGATGAAACTGTTGTGAAGGTAATTTCAGGATCCTTTACATTTCCAAAAGATTTCACAATGCTAGCTTTAAAAAAAAATTTAAAATTAAATTACCGTTTCATAGTGATATTAAACATATGCTAAATTTTTTATTCCTCCATACTCTTTTAGCTAAATATGTAGATTCAAAGCTTCGTGCAGGCAACAAAGAAGCTACTGATGAAGAACTTGAAAAAATGCTGGATAAAATTATGATCATATTTAGATTCATATATGGTAAGTATTGTTTTTTTGTGGGGATACAGTTGTTTAATCAGTAACATAAAGGTACTTTGAAATAATTTTTGCAGACTGTCTGCGTTTTCAAGTGTTCAACTAGTTTGTGTGTTAAAATGCAAATAACCAGACCTGACGCAAAACCTGCAGAAATGTTAATGTGAAGGCCCTTGTGAGCTTTACTGAGCTTTGAATTGGGATTCTTGTAGGTAAAGTTCATTTAAAACAATGATTTGTTATCGCTGAAAAATCTCATCTCTTACAGGAAAAGATGTCTTTGAGGCCTTTTATAAAAAAGATCTAGCAAAGAGACTATTAGTTGGGAAGAGTGCATCAGTAGATGCTGAAAAATCTATGCTTTCCAAACTCAAACATGGTAAATATCTGTCTGTCAGTTTGCTTTTGTTTTAACGATAAAAAATAACTAGTCATTTTAACAGGCCGTCCCAGAAGTGCTGTTTGTATGTCTTCTTAACAGAAGGGCAAAAACCTCGTGTGCAAGTTTTGAATGACTGGTGGGTTTTGAGGAGACTCATTCGCTTTTGGTTTTGTAATCATAGCAGCAATAGCCAAAAAAAAAAACTTAAAGTGCACAGCATATCTTGGCCTGTGGGATAAAGCTGAGGTTCCCTGCTGAATAAATTAGACATGAGCTCAGAGAACTTGAGGATGACTTCCTCTGTGTAAGGTCTGAAACATGAAGCTGCCAACTTCAGTCTTCTAGTCTGGCCTTCATTGTTTCATAGGATGGAGTCTTTTGGCAGTGAGAGTAAGATTTATAGCACTTGTTCTACCATCGAGAGAGTTTGGCAGGCAGCTGATAGGGATTAGAATTGTCATGAGTGACATTGCCAGTGGAGTCCTAGGATGAACAGCAATATCCATGTGGAAGAACAGTTGCATTGCAAAATAGCTGCCACATTAAAACATTTTCCGCCTTCTTGTTTATAACCTTATTCTGTACATTAATTAGAATCCTGATCTTTGTGTGAGAACATATGCTGAAATAGGTCATCTCGCTTCAGAGTACAACCTGATATTGAGAACAACTGCTTTATGGTGTTGAAAATAAACAAGATTAATTTTTAAGATTTACATTTTCTCTGTTGTAGAATGTGGAGCTGCTTTCACCAGCAAACTTGAAGGAATGTTTAAAGATATGGAGCTTTCGAAAGACATAATGATTCAATTTAAACAGGTACTGTGGGAAAGCCTGCCGTGACCCCTTCATTTAGTTGCGTTTTGAATAAGTTATTCTCGAATAAGAAGCCTAACGAGAGGGTGGAGGATGTCTTCAGTTGTGAGCATTGGTGTTGTAATTCAGTTAAACTACTTTTGAAGTATTCCAGTTGTCTGTAATGTTCTTTCACTACAGAGAAAAGGACTTTGTAGGTGATTGCTTTTCAAAGGGGTGGACAAAAACCCAACTGGGAAAACAGTCTCTACTGAAAACCATTTGGAATCTATTTCTTAATTCTGTGCTTTTGAAAATTTTACTGAATTTCTTAATGGTTTTCCTGAGCAGCAAAGCAAAAAAACTGAAACTAGAAGCTTCTTTAAAAAAAACACACACCCACGCACAAAACCACCCCAACAAAAAAACCACCCACAGTAATAAAAGAAGAATTGTAAACTTATACAACATTTTAACACTAGTTATAAATTGTTTTCAACACCACTATATTCTGATGGAATGGCTTGTAAGTTTTTGCCCTTTGATTCTGATGGTTCTGTAATGTTTTGATTACCAGCAAATTTTAACGTTCTTTGCTCCATTCACATATAATTAGGTACATCTTCACATCAGCCTGCTGAAACACTTCTTTTGCTGTTTTCTTCCTGTATGGAAGTGCCTTTAGAACTTCAGAAAAGCGTTTTTTCATACCCTAATTTTCTTGTATGTAACTTGCAGTTGATACAGCAAAGACATCATAAGGTCACTTGTCCTCTGTGCTCTGCTAATGTCTGTTCTAACTTTTCAGTTCTACCTGAAGTATGTTTAATAGACATTGCTTTATTTCCTTTTACTTTGTTTCTTTCTGCAGTATATGCAAAATCAGAATGTACCCGGCAACATTGAACTAACGGTGAATATTCTGACTATGGGTTATTGGCCAACCTACGTGCCTATGGAGGTCCATTTGCCCCCAGAGGTAATGAATATAGACGTAGTCTACCAAGTATCAGCCTGTCAGTAATGCACCTTGATATCGACTGCAGCTTGGTTTTAAATATGCATATAATCTCTAGAAAAAAGTGCAGAAGTGTTGTTTTTTAAATAAAGTTTGTTTTCTTTCAATTCCGTTCATATTTCTAAGCCATTATTTAAGGCTTATTTGATGGTGGAGCAGGGAAGGATGCTTTTAAAGTAGAAATTGTGTTTTAGTGGTTTGGGTTTTTTCTGTTTTTAGATGGTAAAACTGCAGGAGATTTTCAAGACCTTTTATTTAGGAAAACACAGTGGTAGGAAACTTCAGTGGCAGTCAACACTAGGACACTGTGTACTAAAAGCAGAATTTAAAGAGGTGAGTGTATTGTTTCTCTTGTTCCTGTTGTTTTGCTGAGTCCAAGTCTAGGTTGTACCTTAGGGATGTATCAGGAAGCTTTTTTGTGCTCTGATGGAAAACTTTGCACTGCTTTTGCAATTGCTTTTAACTTTTGACCTCTTGCTGTCATGTTCACAGTTGGTGGTTTCTGAAATAGATGTATTAAGGTCTAAGAAGATGCATCCGATTTTTGTATCGGGGAGGGGGGGAGCTGTTGGTTAGTGCTTGGGGGAAATATCCAGTGGGTTTTATCCATATTAAAAATGGCACTAATTTTTATCGTGGAGAGGGAGCCATAGCGGAGAAAAAAAAAAGGGGTCACATTCCATAGATGACTTTACTTCATCCGACAGGCATTAAGCATCTTTATAGTAAGTTTTTCACTACTGAAATAAAGTTTTGGATTGTACAAGAACACAACTGTTTTTAAAGGGCTTCCAGTTATTCCCCTTCAGGATTTCTTCATGGGCACAAATATATTTCAAGAAAATTTCTCTCAGAATAGGAATGATTGCCAGTTCTATTTTTCACAAAAATGTTAATGGTAAAACAAGTATTATCAAACCTGGTTATTTGAAGGATCCTATAGTTCCTAGTACTGTGTTTCTTAAACTAATGTTTGTGTTACACTTGGACTTAAAGGTCTTTCAGATTGTAATTTTAAGCACTCTTAAACACTTTGAGATTTGTCTTGAGTAAGTTGATGCATATCTTGGGTAGTTTTGTTACTGGGTATAATAGTCTAACCTTCTGACCTCTAGTTTATTCTGCATTTCATAGTAAACACAAGGTGACCAGTAACTTTTATTCTTTTATATTGCCAGATGAATAATATAACAATCACATCCTTTAAGTGAAATAATTGATATACAAGAGAGATTTGTTCCTCCCTCCCCCATCACCACCACCCCCCAAAAAAAAGAACAGCCTCGTGATGTCTGTTAATTTCTTTGTGACAGGGCAAAAAAGAACTTCAGGTCTCCCTGTTCCAGACACTGGTGCTGCTCATGTTTAATGAAGGCGAGGAGTTCAGTTTAGAGGAGATAAAGCAAGCCACTGGGATAGGTTGGTATTGAAAACAGTTGACTAAGTCCAAGTGTTCTTACTAAAAAAAAAACCTGAATAACTTGTTTCTGCTTTAGAGGATGGAGAGCTGAGAAGGACACTTCAGTCTCTGGCTTGCGGCAAAGCTAGAGTACTGACTAAAAGCCCCAAAGGCAAAGATGTGGAAGATGGTGATAAATTCACGTGCAATGATGATTTCAGACATAAGCTCTTCAGGATAAAGATCAACCAAATTCAGATGAAAGAAACGGTATATTCTTTTTAATCCTCTGAGGTTTAGATCCTTGGGTTAAGTATCTTGTTGCCTGCCCATTTACAAGCACTTTTCCTCTTGGTTTTAATGTACTTGCTGATATCTTTGTAAAAGTTACACGCTTAATTTGGATGATAGCACGTTCCCAACAATGCTGCTATAAATGTGTGCTTCCATCCTAACTTAGACACCAGTGATGCTAGATGTCTCTAAATAAGGTTGTTTAAGAGAAGTTCGAATTTGTGAATGTGCTTTTCACTCTTGATCATTCCCTGGAGCTTTACTAAATTGTTTGTGAACATAAAAAGAAGCTCACAGTGAATTTTCCCTGACAGCCATCCAATGTATAATCTGTGCAAAGATTTTATTTCCTTGTACAAGTGGTTTTTAATAGACAATCGATCTTCGTATTTGTAAACCATTTATGTCAAATATCTGACAACAGACATTTTACTGTTAACACTGAGAATTGTCTTAGAGGCACAAAGATGAATTGTTTTGACAGTGCTAGTGTTCTCTTTAAAACTTTTCTAAATGTTTCTTCAGGTAGAGGAACAGGCAAGCACTACAGAGAGAGTATTCCAGGACCGGCAATACCAGATTGACGCTGCAATTGTACGAATCATGAAGATGCGCAAGACACTGAGTCATAACCTGCTTGTGTCAGAGGTCTACAACCAGCTTAAATTCCCAGTAAAGGTGTAGTACTGATTTTTCTGCTTCTAAAACTTTATTGCTTCTTTTTATATTCCCTGGCCTGTTCTCAGTTAAACAGTACATTTTTTGCTATTAGGAAGGACAGATACTCACTTTCAGGATTTTTTTAAAGTGGGCATTGCATTCATTTATCTGACTATTACCTCAGGCTTTTCGTAAACTAAGAAAACCTATTACCAAAGGCGTTCAGAACCAGAGTCTGTTAGCAGTACCTGTGAAGCTAGCTCTGCTTGTACACTGTTCTTCTTGCATTGAAGTGTTCTGGTAATGCGTTTGTAGGGGCAAGGGGAAAATTATTCAGATATGTAATGCAGAATTGGTTTTAATTGTAAATTTGGTTGATACTTTTTAATAACTTAGTAACCAATAAATGTACAATGGTTTTTCCAGACAGACAGATTATATTGGGGTTTATATATACATACACACACGTGTATATATATGGAATGAAAATTAGATATTGGTGAATGCCTCAAAGCTAAAGAAGCCCACAGTTGCAATATAACATGAATAGTGTACTTATTGTGTACAAATGGAAATGGATTTTCAAATAGATGGTGATGCATCTGTTTGAGTTCAAACAAAAAGTGTTTTGGAAATGGAAAATAAAAGGTACTGCCATCTCAGCATAAACTGCAGTTGGGCTTTCCGGGGTTGTAACATGATTGAAATGCTTTTCCTCACTCTTTATCATGAAGCATTTTTATAAAGTCCTTCACCCAACAAAATCGTAGGGCACCCAAACTGTTGCAAAACTCAATCGCATCAAGATAAAATGAAACTTGTACCATCTTTTACCAGGTAAAAGTCAATCAGAAACACTTTTGTACATAATGCATGAATTGCAGTTCTTTAAAGTAGAGTTCAGTTGAAACAGCAGCAGCTATCTTTCCCTTCTGTAAGAAGTATATGCTTAGCTGCAGGTGACAAACTAATTGTGTAACTCTCCAATCAGTTATACGTTGGACATTTTAGAAGCTTTCATGTTTTAAGGGATTTTTTTTTTTAAACTATAATTTCTGTTTCCTCAGTCATCTTAAACAGTGTAGGTATTTGGCTTAAGTAGAAAGAAAGACCCAAGAAACATTGACTGCAAGGTAATAATGCTGACATCTGCTTTCTTTTACAGCCTGCTGACCTTAAGAAGAGAATAGAATCCTTAATTGACAGGGACTACATGGAAAGAGATAAAGAAAACCCGAATCAGTACAACTATATTGCATAAACATATGTTGGCCTTTGTTTTACTGCACATTTGGTGTCATACACAGTTGCCAGTGGATAAACTAGCCTGTTGATCCCATTAATTGACTTTTTATACTACCGATGATTGAATGAAAGCAGTGTAATGGAAAAGTATAGTAGAGTGGACTTCTTTCAGTGGTTAACATGCCCATTTAAAGAGTACTATTTACATTTTAAGAAGAATGCTGTTGAACTCTTTGCATGTTATTTAGTAAGATGTGCAGAAAGCTGAAAGAAAGTACCTGGTCTTTGTGATTCCATTTGTCTCTGGGTCTGAAGAGGAGTCCCTTGATATACGACAGATGTCTTTCACACCTTTAAATGGAAACAGAAGGTTAATTAATATAAGAAAATAGCCTTTAAAATGCTTAAACTGCATGCAAACTTTTAATTTACTGTACAGAATGCATTTCAGTTAGTAACATACCATTGGTTTGGTTGATGCCCACACTTGGATTTTTCCTTTGAGGGAGGGAAAATAAGCCAAGCTATGCTTATTGCTGATCTAATGGAAAATATTCTTGGTCGCGATTAAGACAAAATAGTACCAATACAAAACGATGTATAAAGTTTGCAGTGTGGGCATATATACTGTATATACGAATGCCATTCTTAAAATACTGCTACAACAAAACAAATTCAGATTAGATTTATATGGCTTGCCTATAAGACTTAGTGTTCACCTTTGGGAATTTTAAGCATAAAACAGCCATAATGGAAAAAGTGACAGTTTTTACTAGTCATGGGTAGGAGGCCTTCACCTCTTGGCAGCAATACTCTAGAAAAGAGAATCTATTTACAGACATCTATGAAACGCCACACTGTTCTTGTGGTAAAGCTGTAAGAGCGAAAGTTACAAATGGATTTTAATACTTGTTTTGCTTTGCAACATTCTAAACTTGAACTAACCTCAAGGTTTAGACAGGGCAGCTCTGCTAAGACTGCCCTGCTTTGGATTGCTTTAACTTAAAGCTTTAAGAACTCAGCCCTAGATGTGGCAGGCCTCCTAGAACCCAGAAGCCTACCTCTCATATAGAAAGTTAAGTATTGCTACAAGGCATCTAAAATATATTTTCTTAGATGACCAGAGAGCATTCTTTGCATCTTTATAAGACATGGGAGAATAAGTCACTTGAATGTAGAGCTTTGTTTCAACAAATGCATTTTTTTTATTGCTATAGCAGCATGTGCTAGGAATATATGGGAAAAAAACAAAAGAAAAGGTAATTCCTCCATATAACAGTTCTTCCTTACCCAGCCAGGCTTTAGACCTACGATCAGCTGTGTGGCAGAGCACAATGAAAACCTCATCCTCTTTCAGGCACTGATAGTCCTGGGGAATACCAGATACTTCTTGAAAGCAAGACGTTACTTTCATTTAACGGCAGCGTAACTTAGCTCTCTACGATCTGTAACTTTTATCACTGTGATCCCACATTCAGGGGTGTGCATGTGCGAGAGAGGAGAGAGTGTGTGTGTGTGTTTGTGTTTTGTATCTGACACATCCCATCCTTGTTGCTTTTTTTGATCTACTGTTTAATTCCATATTTTCTCCAGCCGTGTTTTCTCTCAAGCTCTTTTATATGCAGTCCTCAGCTGACAGATTGAAGCAGATGGGGTTTTTTTTTCTCCTACTAAATTATTTGCTGTCACCCTCTACTAAGTATCATACAGCTCTTTGTGATCTGCAGAAAATCTACCTTATCCTTTGACACTATTGCAGCATAACCACTGGTAGACATCCAGGACCACCCTTGCCTCTGTAAGAAAAATACTAACAGTAGAGTTATCTGGTAAGAAACTTGAAGACTGCTCCTGCAAATCTTTAAGTATTATTTCAAATAGAGATCCACTGGGGAGGAAAGAATGCCCCCCCAGAAAAACCTTCTGTATTTTGCATTCAATGTTCCTTTTTCTTGTATGTGTTTTGTATCTTTAGCCAATAAAAGATTCCTTTTAAAAAGGTGTTTTGGAGAAGGAGCATAACACATAACTCTTTGGGAGACAGGAGATGGTGAATGTCAGTATTGAACTGGTTCCATTCAGTCTGTTGTAGCATATAAATCTAACACCGCTACATGTTTAAAATGCCTGTTCTGGTAAAATCCTCCCTCATTAGGTGAGTGTGTTGCATTCAGTCAAACTAACCGGAAAGATCTGAGGGTTTATTTGATTTTTATTCCATCCATTTCAGTAAGTTAAATGCAGAAAAAGCTGTATAAAAAATGTCCTCAAATCTCATCAGACTTCCATGATCTGAGGCAGACCCGAAGCGGCAAGCTAGTTAAAGCAACCCAAAGAATGGCCTTTGAGAGCCCGGGCTAGGCCAAGAGCGGGGGTGAGGAAGGGGAGGGGAGGGGAGAAGGCTTCTCCTTCTTTATCTTCATGGGTTTTCCCCCAAGAACTCGTTCATCCTTCTGCTAAGGTCTCGCTCATTCCTGGTTGATGACAAAGCTGCAGCCAAGATTTATCGTCCAGCCGTACAACTCTGCAACTTCTTGCTGGGATCATGTGCCTGCCTATTGAGCCATATATATCTCTGTAAGAAAAAAATTACAGTGGGCTTGGACCACGACTCATCTGGCTAGAACACAGCTTGTCTGTTTGGCCACACATTTTTAATCTTAACTCTTGCATGCAGTTTATAGCACCTTGTTCATAAGAAATTGCAGTTTATTCTTAGAAATATATATTTTAGGTTTTTTAATCTTTATACCCATAAATGGACTATTTTTTTGTCTTGGCTGGTTTAAAAAGTGACCATTTTGTTTAAATGCTGTAATTGCAAATGTGTTGTAAACGTTGTTTTGTTCTATAGTTTACACAAAGGTGCCAAAGTAAATAGTTAATAAAAAAAAAAACAAACCCTAGCAAAATGTTAAGTTGCTTTAGCTGTTCTTCATATTTTGGTCTCTGCGCTCTTTTTTTTTTTTTTTTTGTCAGCCTTTCATTTTTTCCTAGACATATCATTTGCCCTAACGCTTTCTTTAAAAAAAAAAAAAAAATGCATCTAAAGAAATGTTCAAATACCACTTTTTTTAGTGATTTCATATAGTAGGAAGAATATTTTCTTTGAAACATTACACTAAAATTGTGAGAGTACAGCAGCATTCAAAAATGTAATATACTTTTTGTATAACAGTTCTTCAGAGTATGTCTGGAGTGGGGGAAAAAAACTAACCCTGTTACTTTTCAGAAGCCTCTTCCCTCGGCTACCAGAATATGAAATTGTGCTTTTTCACTGCATCAAAAAGTTACAGTTTATGCAGACTTCCAAACAGGGCATGTATCACCGTTGCATCCTTCGATGCAAAAAGCAGCAAAACCTTTTTTATGTTTCATAAGTCTGATATGGGTACAGAGAGTCTTTCTTAAGTTGGTAAATAATGTAAATACATGTCCTTTCAGAGAGTGAGTCTGTTATCTAGGTATTTTGTGTCATTTAATAAATATTAAACAGTTTTGTGTTGATAAACTCGTGTGTGTAAAATGCCTTCTTACTCAAAGTTCTGTATGTTGGGCTTACTAATGTCTGTGGCTTCTTTAAATTCTTTAGCTTGTGCTTGGACAGCAGAATACTTGTTTGCTACTTAAATATAATAATAATTAGTTCCTTCTTCATTCAGTCATTAAAGTCGCTTGAGTTTTCTAAGTGGCTTCCATTCCTGAATATTTTTTTTTTATGAAGTCTTCTACAAAGTTATTGAAGGGGAAAGGAAATAAGCATCCTTGCAAACTCCAGATGGGGATTGAATGTGTAGAAGTGCCAGAAATGGTACAAAAACACCAAAGGGGGTGGCTTGCTGCTAGTAGAGGAGGCTGCTCTCCTGCTGTACCATGATTCCTTCTCTCCCAGTACAGTCAGTAATTTTTTTAATGGCTCTGGTACAATTGCTGAAGTACAAAGGAGAGGGCTGAACAGGGAGCTTGCTTCTGTTATTGATGATGGCCAACGGGGCCATTCCTTAATTTTTCTTCAGCCATTTGGAATTGCTGGACTAAATTGGAGCAGAATTTATCAGGAATATCTCGAGGCTGGCTTTTGCTGGTGCAGGCACTCAGAGGACTTGGTGGGAAGGGGATGTGGAGTGTCCTGATTTTACTGGGAGCACTGGAGGGCTGGTTGGGAAACAGATAGCTGCGGCACAGCAATCGCTGATCTTCCAGACGGATCTCTGCTGAAGGCTGGCATGTCGTGCATGGGGGTCCAAATAGGCGTGGGGGATGTCTCCCATAGTACTGCGCAGGGGCTTGCTTGCTCTGTTACACCTTGGAGGCATCCAGTTGCATGGGATGGTTTTTCCACTAACAATTTCTCTTTAAAGAGAATATTTCCTGCTTCCTGCGTTCTCCACAATCCTACACAATTTTGTTGTTAAAAAAAATACATATATCCTACAGAAGCAGATGGATGTTTGGCGATTGATAGATCTGTCTACTCTTGAGAAAAATACCAGAGAGCAGTAAATACTTTTGTTACAGTATGAAGTGCAATATACATTACTGTACTTTCCTCTGATTTTGAGAGAAACTGATGCCAAATCAAATTTAAGATGGTAGCTTTGGATTTACCTTTTTTTTTTTTTTTCCTCCCCACCATTAAATACCACAGTAGACAGACTGTGGTATTCAGAAAATGGAACACCTTCAAACTTACTTGAGGGGTTGAGAGACACTGGCCTTTGTGCAGAGGGTACCTTGGAGAATGTGGACTTGACTGGGAAGAGGAGCAATGGATGTTGACCAACCTACAATGGAGCAGGTTTTTCTTCCGGTTAAGCAACTGCTGCCTGATACAAGGTCATCTTAAAGTGACTCAGAACTTGCCTTGCTGCTGCTTATGGGAAAGAAGCATTAGGATAGAAACGAGAAGAAAAGTAAGTTTGAAAGTTAATTTTCTAAAATCAGTAAGACATTTGCAGCACCATAAATAAACCCATTAAGCTTAGGAAAAGTAGTTCACATCCAGCAAATACTATGTTTTTATTGGTTTTTACGGATTTACCCACGCTGGCCACCCTAACAGTGTCCAGCCCTAGGAGCCTGCTGAGAATGCCAGGGCCGAGGGAAGGCTTCCAATTAGTGCTTAAGTTACAGCTCGAGCCAGGTGTCTCAGGAGAGGGATCCCTGCCCCAGTTCACACCTCTCAGACCTGTTCACCCATCACCCGATCCCCAGGTCCATCACTTAATTCTGGTCACTGCTCTCTTGATTTCTTACTGGTTTTCACTATCACTGGGCTGGCCACCTTCTGAAGTCACTTTATTCTCCTGGAGTTGTCTCCTTGGTCCTTATCTTCTTCATTCCGCTCCTATCTGCTGCATTCAGTGAGTTCTTTGTTAGCAGCATTAGTTTTGTCAAAAGTTTACGCTTGGTCTGCTCTCG
>Ga0065711_1034205_pt1 | contig 24153 bp, 16 predicted proteins | sample Hoacrofraction12_FD_59098 | JGI IMG/M metagenome (GOLD analysis project Ga0065711, IMG submission 59098) | Hoatzin crop microbial communities from Cojedes, Venezuela - Epithelial fraction 12 v2 (version 2) | ecosystem: Host-associated > Birds > Digestive system > Esophagus > Crop | place... | reverse complement strand
TTGCCCTTTTTGAAGATTGGAGTGACATTGGCCTTTCTCCAGTCCTCGGGCACCTCTCCTGTCCTCCAGGACCTCTCAAAGATGATGGAGAGTGTCTCAGCAATGACATCCGCCAGCTCCCTCAGCATTCATGGGTGCATTCCATTGGGGGCCCATGGATTTGTGGGTGTCCAGTTTGCTTAAATGATCTCTCACACAGTCCTTCTCGACCAAGGGAAAGTCGTCCTTTTGACAGGCTTCCTGGTCATGGATGTCTTGACCTCCAAAGTTAATGCAACATAGCAGCGTCTTGTGTTTGAGATACAAATGAACAAATTGTTCATTTCTCTCACACATTGCAATAACTTAGATAGGTGCTTATGTGGTACTGAATGGGAAAATGGTAAATAAATCATATAGGGTTGATAATGATTAATTGAATTACTCATTAACATATGTATATTTCAAGTAAGAAGACCATACCTAACTGCTTTTACCTGTTCTTTTGTCTGTGTTAAATTTAATATTCCAGGACGTATAGTAAACAATACCATGTAACTGAAGGCTATTTTGGCTGAGAGGATGTGCTTATAAAAGATCTGTGCTATGATACCTGGTTACATTCTGATCAATGAACGGCCTGATCTATTAGAAGAAAAGAAAGATGCAAATTAAATAGCATCTGTTGCAAAAGGCAGAGGATAAAAACTCTGAAAAACCTTTCCTCAAATATTAGGCTACCAAAACCAACACCACCATCACACTATGTGTTAGGAAAGCAATGGCAGTTTCATGTAATAGAATGGAGATTAATAAAGGCACAGCAGGTATAGACCTACTGTGCAGTCTTACAGATCCTACAAAGACTACAGCAGACACTTGCTGGCACTGCAGAAATTCTACAGTCACATGTTGCCAAAGTCAGTCGTGCTTGCACAGGGCTTCTCCTTATATAGATGAAAAAGGGAAGTGAATCAATTCCTGAATATGAGCTGCATCAAAAAATCATAATGGGCTTGACTTGGCAATAGATATAATGATGCAGGGAAATTGGTTTATCTGTGCTACACAGACTAAAGCAACACAACCTGACAAGGAAATAAAATTCTCTGGCATGTTCACTGAATGAGTAGGTTTAGTGCATGTTTCGCAGTTGCAACAAAATTACATAATCTGTAGAAGAAAACAATCTGGGATCAGTCAGAAAGGACATCAAGGACAGTATGCATAGTGCATTTTCACTATAAGAAACAGTGTGAAAACGCCAATTTTTTTTGTGTTAAAGAAAAACTACAAGAAATTCGAGCATACACATGAATTTTCTGGGTCAGTGAAAAATTAAAAACTGTGGAAAAATACCAGAGTACATTTTAGACTCATCAGCATGTTTGGGCTAATACGGAGCCCAGGGAGCTTGCTAGGATGATTCTAAAACTGCCTAATTTGGAAGGTAATTTTATTGTTTGGATTCCCAGAAGAAACAAAACAGAATAATAAGACTACTATGGATCTTGATATTTGGAAGCTACGTTATCAGAGATCAGCTCCAGAAAGTGAGACTGCAAGAGTAATTCAAAGTGTATGGAGTATGGTCAGAAAATCTGTGTTCTCTTATGTGATTCCATGGTGGAGGTGATACAGCCTTGTAAACCTCTGCATTGGGAAGCAGCAGTGACATGTGCAACCTAGTAGAGAGACATTCGGTTGGACTGGCAAATCACCATGTCTGGAGGCTTATCCCATTTGTTAACTTCCTTCCAAAACAAAAAATGGGTGAAATGTTGGAAAAAAAGTCATATAAGGACTGCCAGGATACAATTACAGTCTTAAAACAACAAAAATTGTTTTAGATATTGCGATGCCTAGATTTTGCAGTGTCTGGTATCTTTTATGGTGACAATCAAAACTAAAGGCAAAAGTGCAAGTTTTCAGTCCTTTGGAATTATATTTCAAAATTAACTGCAATGAGTGGTGAACTCCCTGAAGTATAAATAATGAAAAAAAGCAATAGATTCTTTGGATCTCTCTAATTTAGAGATTACATTAACCAGAAAGGCATCCAAATCTCCTCTTTGTTTTCCACTCAGAGTAAAGTCTTCACCTGCCTTATTACCTAGTAGAAGCATTTCCTCAACATCAACCTTGCTGAAAAAAATCTGGAATGTAAAGTACAATAAAAAGGGACATATTTACTAAAATAGGTACTATTTATCTTGTGTTTACAGATTAAAGTAGAGAACAGAACCTACACACAATATTTCACAGTGACTCATGGGAGGATTATTTTAGGACATCACTGGTTCACAGCATCAATTTAACAGTTACAGCACCTATTCTTAAAATGCATTTTCAAATCATTGGAACATTCATGAAAGTTTTTTTTTAAGTAGTATTGTAGAACATAAAGAAAAATAATTCATTTTTGCAAGATTCCAAGCATATTGGAATAATACATTATTATTAGCACTGGCTCTTCCATAAATCTTAAGAAAAATGTGGTCACCATTCACTCGGATACTTGCAGTAAGTTCCAATATACCACAGTTAATAGATCAAGAAGCATATGTTTTCTGCTACAGTCATTATTCATACTAATAATACTGGTATTCTGTGTGAGCTCAGCTAGAGGAGAACCATCAGTAAGTGCCAAAACTGCTGTTGCAGGTTCCTGAACAGATTACAGGTGACAATGGAACTCAGTTCACATTTCAAGATTTAACTATTTGTCATAATAAATGATATTAAAAATCTTACACCAGCTTCTTACCAGATTCCCAGAAATAGATTAATAGAAAGATTTGACTGGACACACAAACATATATGATTATATTAAAACCCCATTACATTTTTTTACATTTACTGTAGAACTGCATCCCACTCTATTATAAATCAGACTAGCAATATTGTTTATAGAATTGTTGTCTTTGTTAGACCCTGAGTGACCAAAAAATTGCCCGAAAAAACAGAGAGCAGGGTTTTTTCAGTTTATATGAAATAGGAAGCTTACCTGGAAGTTGACGGTCCTGATTTTAAAAGGAGAATAATGACAAATCTGCGTGAGTAGCCATGCTAGACTACACAGTTACCTAGGAAAAAAAAAAAATCTTAGAGTAGTTTCATATTACTGTTAATCTAGGATAACTGAGGTTTGCTTCCATAAAAACCGAATTTCAGTTTACTTCTCCCTGGTCTTGCTCTCCCACTCTTTTTCTTGCACTGGATCTGATTAATGATCATGCAGCCAACAAGGTGAGTTGGTTAAGCTCACAGATCTGACAGAAATCCACAGATAAAATTAATAGTTTTCTAACAAATCTACAAACTGAACAGATTTGCCTCAAAGGCATGTGATCAGTAGATGCACTGCAAAGGGAAGGAATCCACAACTGAAGCATGATAACGTCTGCTCAGTGTTATGCTCAATTAAGAGTAAACCTCATTTTTCATTGGAGACTATGGAAACATTATAATGAAATTCTGTATTGATTATGCCTAGTCATATGCCTTGCAGAGACTGCACTGAAGTAGCACATAAAAATTTGTGAACCAGCTTTCATTCACCAGTTCTGGGAGAGGTTCTATAACCAGGACGTCTGATGAAAAAGCCAGCAACCTAACCACAGAGGGAAACTTGACAATCCCCTACAAGTGTCTATTATGTTTCTTAAGGAGATACAGCTAATACTGCTGCTTCTGAAAAAATACTTTGTTAGTGACAAAATGTCATAATAGTGACAAAATCCAAAAGGGCTTTTTAACCACATTGCTAAAGCAGTCTCACATAGTAAAATGAAACAAATACACACTTTATCTCAGTCTAGCCTCTCTCAAATCCTCCTGTTTGCAGCAAAGTCTATCTGCATATGTATGTCTCAAAGAAAGGGTCCAGAGCAGAAACTAGATAGGAAATGGATATTATATTACCCAGTACTCTGATGATGTCAGCTTTAATATTGTTTATGTCAGAATGAAATTTTATGTAACCTTCCCATTTTATTTGACAATGAGTTTAAAAGATGTTAAAATCATAGTGGTTGCATATGGAAGTTTGGATTTTAAAAAAAGAGACATTTTTTTTCAGCCAGACACAGGCATTTCTATATATTTGAGAAAAGCAGAATTAATCTGGTCTTGAGTTTTCTAATTTAAAAAGAAAACATACTGTAACTTTTATGCTCATAATTTCTGGCCTTTTGATTTTGTCCAAGAACATCAGGCATGGAGAGACTAATTTTAAGTCAAGTTTGCAACGACAGCCTGTGAAAGGCACCTGCAGATGCTGCTCCATTTTCTAGATGGTCTTAGTTTGGTCAGGTGAGAAACTGAAATCCATGAATGGTTTTGGCAGTTACAGGCTTTCCAGATTAGAAGCCAGCATTTAGTTTCTGCAGACAAGTGCTCGGAGGTGGAACATGTCTTTTTATTTCTGAAGTAATCCACTTGTATGGAAGTTTCTTGAATGAGCTATAGACAAAGAGAAGGTATCAGAGTAGCAACTTACTAGAAAAGACAAATATGCTAATTGCCCTGCAATTAAAACCAAAATAAATCATTTTTTAATTGGTAGGCTAATTAGTTCAATGTATAAAGCCAGATACAATGGTCTGACCATGTTTCTTTAATGTATTCATTTAAATATTACATTAATACTCAATGACTAGCCCCAAACCCAGAATCTTCTCTAGTAAAAAGACTATAAGACCTCTTTTTAAGGAGATTTTTTTCACTGATTTAAATGTTCCAGAATGGATAGAACAAAGTAAACCAAATACATTTAAGAAATTTGAAATCCTGCCACTCTTTCTGAAGGAACCTGAGACTTAGAATTCCTGTATGCATCATATTTCCCACTAGCTTTATTGTAACTGAAATGGTAAGTAAGCAATCCCTTAGTTCAGGACTAATTTTTTTCTTGTAATCTGGAGCTAATGCTACATTCTGTAGGAGAAGTAGCAAGAGACACATCAGTTTTTCCAGTTCCTGAGGAAAGCAGTGACCAATTTATTAACAAATCTTTAAGTTCAAGTTTCTTTCTCTATTAGTTCTTTAAAAATAAACCCAAAAACATACTCTGAGAGTACAGTTAATTCCCAAAACACAGTAAAGTGCTTTTTTTCATATATTTCCTCTGACAGTTTACTAAAGTTACTCTTCCCATATTGTTTGCCCAGGATTCACTGGTTACAATGCTATTTTGCCAGGGAAAACCCGCACTTCTGTCTTTCCCAACAGAGCTCTGTGATAATGTGACAGAATCCAGTTTACCCCTCTGCTGTTGCAGCATTTAGCTGAACTACGCTCAACTTTAGCTGAACAGAGAAGCATACTGCTACTCAAGGACACCACGCACTGATAGAAAAAGCCATGACATCCAGATCTCAGTAAAAGCAGGGTAATATCACAGTAGCTGCATATAGTTCACATGGGCATATCTGTGATTAGGCTCACATAAACAAGATCAGACTCTGCTGTACTGACATTTATGGCAACTTCTCATTTTTTGCTCCTTGTAGCTCACTGAAGCATAGGACGTGCTTTTTGACGTTAGTTACAAAATCAATTGTTCTTCCTGACGTATGTCACACATTTGTGCTCATAAAGCATTAATAAGTATCATGGGAAGAGAAGTGCCTCCCAGACAACCAGTGAAACCTAGGAGGAGCTGAAAGCAGCATTAACTAAAACACTGTGACACACTTTAATGGAACATCTTAAACTCTGGTGTGTCTCATTTCAAGAAATTGCTCTAGCCACTAGTTTTACCCTGAAGCTTGCCACCAGTGATTAAAAATGTTTTAGTGATATCATACAGTCTGCAATATTCTCTAGACCACCTGTAGTTAGAAACATACAATTAATATTCATGTCATCAGTGATATGAAGATGCCTGATTTTTATTAAATCAAATGGTTTAGGGAGGCTGTGTCTATAAATCTACCAAAGACAATAGAAATATGTTATAAAAACTCCTATTCCAGCTGACCTTTATGCTTTTTATCATCCTACTTCACATTAAGAAATACTTCATGTCTATGATAATACAATAAATAAACTGGATGACTACTTTCTTGTCAGGTACTCAAGACTTTCTCGGTTCTGCAGGTTTTAACCATTTTTTCCTCTTGGAAGCTTCACTTTGGAAAATGTTTTAAACTGGCACGTAAAAGCTGCTGCCAACATAGCCACTCTCTGTGAAAGATTTAAAAAAAAAAAAGAAGAGTTCTTGCATGAGCTACAGCAGGCTAGCAGCTTGTCAAAATATCAGTTGAAACAGCAGGTTGCAAGTCATTAAATCTCAGTTTGTGTTATACTCCAGAGATTCATGAAGCAGTAGAATGGCATGCATTACTGTGTAGGAAAAATAAGACAGATGTTGTATTGACCTCTTCTCATTGGAATCTAGTCCACTATACCAACAGTTGCACTAAAGATGTCTCTAAAGTTGTACTGTGGACTCCACAATAATAAAAATGCAAGGTGAATTAATGAAGATAATATCACCTGATTCACATCACAAAAAGACTGTAAATTGCATTGAGGTCACACATTTCTTGGTGGGAAAATGTTCTTGGGAGCCAATTAATATTGACCAAAATCACTCTCTAGCATAAGCAAATTATTCCTGACCAATCCTAAATAATAATATTAATAAAAAAGACACTGATATTCTAATCCAAGATTTCTTAAATTATCTGGGAAAGCTTATGTGAGGGAGCTTCAATATTGAGAGAATTCAAGCAACATCAGAAAAATGTGCAGCTCTCCTGCAATTAGCATAAGCATAATTAATGTAGTTTGAAACGTCTACTGTCTACAGGAATTAGAAAAGCCAAAGCAGAAAAGAGGTTCAATTTATAAAAGTTAGTATTATGTTATGCTTTTAGGATTGACTGGGCATACATTTAATGCTGACATTATAAAATAATTAAATTAAAACTTAAGGAAGAAGAGGGACTGTAACTTCCAAATGAAATGGGAAGAAGAAAATGATTGGTAAACAGGTCACATGAACAAATACTGGAGAAATTTACACAGAATGATAGAATCATCTAGGTTGGAAAAGACCTTTAACATCATTGAGTCCAACCGTAAACCTAGCACTGCCAAGTCCACCACTAAGCCATGTCCCTAAGCATAACATCTACACATCTTTTAAATACCTCTAGGGATGGTGACTCCACCACTTTCCTGGGCAGCCTGTTCCAATGCTTGATAACACTTTCAGTGAAGAATTTTGTCCTAATAGCCAATCTAACCCTTCTCCAGAGCAACTTATGGTCACTTCCTCTCATCCCATCACTTGTTACTTGGGAGAAGAGACCATCACCTGCCTCAATACAACCCCCTTTCAGGTAGTTATAGAGAGCAATAAGGTCTCCCCTGAGCCTCCTCTTCTCCAGGCTAAACAACCCCAGCTCCCTCAGCTACTCCTCATACGACTTGTGCTCTAGACACTTCACCAGCTTTGTTGCCCTTCTTTGGACTCGCTCCAGCACCTCAGCGTCTTTCTTGTAGTGGGGGGCCCAAAACTGAACACAGGACTCGAGGCGCGACCTCACCAGCGCCAAGTACAGGGGCACAATCCCCTCCCTACTCCTGCTGGCCACACTATTCCCGATACAAGCCAGGATGCCGTTGGCCTTCTTGGACACCTGGGCACACTGCTGGCTCATGTTCAGCCAGCTGTCGAGCAGCACCACAAGGTCCTTTTCCACCACTGCTCCCCAAGCCTGCAGCATTGCATGGGGATATTGTCCAAGTGCAGGACCCAGCACTGAGCCTTGTTGAACCTCATACATTTGACCTCGGCCCATCAATTCAGCCTGTCCAGATCCCTCTGCAGAGCCTTCCTACTCTTGGGCAGATCAACATTCCTGCCCAGTTTGGTATCATCTGCAAACCTACTGAGGGAGCACTCAATGCCCTCATCCAAATCATTGATAAAGATGTTAAGACTGGCCCCAGTACTGAGCCCCGGGGAACACCACTTGTGACCAACTGCCAGCTGGATTTAACTCCATTCACCACCACTCCTTGGGCTCAGCCATCCAGCCAGTTTTTTACCCAGCGAAGAGTATGCCCATCCAAACCAGGAGCAGCCAGTTTCTCCAGAAGAATGCTGTAGGAAACAACGTCAAAGCTTTACTAAAGTCTAGGCAGATATCACCCACAGTGATATCACCTAGTCTAGCACAAGATACATAAATGCTGGAAAGGTTTCCCTGGTGGTTAAACAATCAAAAGTCCTAAATCACTGAGCTAATCAAACCTCCGGGTAATTTTAATATCTATACTGAAGCCAGTAAGGCCAGTTATATGCTTGAAGTCGTATACACTCGTACTTTACCATACAGGAGATTTCACTTCCGTAAGAAATATGAGGAAGATTAATTGGCTTTTACAAGTTCTCTGATAAGATTCAAACGAAGATATGCTTATACACACAGTATGGGAGTAGTTGCTCTGGGGGCATTCTGTCATTCTAACACTGTCACTGCTGTTTCACCCATTTCTTTGAAACGGTTATTTTTAAGATACCTATCATCAGGGGTATACCATCTGGCATATACCATCTGGGGCACCTGGTCTGCCAATGGTTGATGATCATTACCTTAATTAAACACATTTTATCTACCTCACAGGGATGTCAACAGTAATGGACTGTAGTTGTAATGTAGATCACTTGCATATACAATGTACACACACTACCTCATGAGATATACAAGGCAATTAGAGAGCTTCTAAAATATAGGTGATGTGATAGAAAGTAGTATTAGGGTCTCCACAGCACCCTGTTCTTCCAGCTTCCCTCATATTAGCTTTTCTTTTTCTACCATTTGTCCTGCATCTCGCAATTTTTCCATAGCAATAATTTACAAATCCCACTAGGAGTTTCTATGTATTGCATATTCAAGCACACTGCAGCACTTCTGTAATGGCTTTGCACAGTATTCACTGCAAAAAATTGCAACCCATTGGCAAAATTTCAGCCAATGCTGAAAAAGCAATACATGTTAGGGCCCTCAAACACAGATGAACTGGAAAATATTAACTATTTAAAATTAGGCTATTTACAGATTTAATAGAAAGGGAAATTACACATTAAAAAAAAAAAAAGATAAAACAGCATCTTCTGAATTGTTTAGAGAGTCCTTGAAAGATTTCTTACAAACCAAATTGGAAGTGACAAAAGCATATAACTGTAATTAGGATAGGATTTAATCAATTTACTTGAACAGATTATATATTACCTGTTTTAGAATATTTAGGACAACCAAGGTCCTTTGTGTGGTGACAAACCTGAAGGAAAAAACCCTAGTACACTGAAAGCAATCCACTTGAGAGGAAAATAGGTATACACATACAGGAGTGCTAATGAAAAGATTAAAAGCCACTAGAAATTGATCATAGCATAAAAACAAGGTAGAACTAACAAAACATCCACACCTCAGTTCTGTCTCCCAGCTGTTATCAGCGAAGCAGAGATCGGGGTGCTTACACAGATTGCTGCTAAGCAGAAACTCTGGTACAGGAAGAAATGCACGTGCTGCATGGTTGTTGTTTGAAATCAAGAGGTGCTGAAGGAAGGACTTGCACACTGAAATGTTGTATACTGTTAAGAGTATAAGAACTAAGTGGTTCCAAGTAAGATACCGAGTCATCACTGTTAGGAGGGTTGGGAGAGCAGTACAAGAGAATGATAAATAACCAAGAAAGGCAGTCAAGGTATTATATGTTATACTACCAGATAAGAAGGACAAGAGATAAAGGTACATCTCTACTTGTAAATAAAAATGATTATGAACCTTTCTTTGGCTTATCCTTAATATTAAATTATCTTACAATTCAAAGCAGAATATCCACATAAAACCAGCACAAAAATATCTACCCTAGCGGAAAGGAAGGAAAGAAATTAATACAGGTCTGTCTATCTGGACTTGGGATCAGCTGTCTGCAATACCTTATTTTAAAAACAGACCATTAAAAACCAGTCATCATGTTGATTATTTCAGATCATACATGCTTCTGAACATAGCAGTCTAATAAGTTACCTTGACTAAAAAAAGAAAATCTTCAAACATGATCATTCAAACAAACCCTGAGGAAACACTTAATGCTCATCCAAAATTGATGGGAGACATTCTTACTGGAACATAAAATGCAAGCATGCAAACAATCCTAGCTGAAGTTTAATCTGTGTTTGTGAACAAGCAAAGATTTTATTGAATTTTTCCCCGGCTAGATATTTGTAAACATTTTCTGTCTGGCTCTTTGCTATCGCCATTTCAATTTCCGAGCTGGAAAAGGTTGTGTGATTTCCAATGTACCAACAGTCTGAAAAACCCATGCTAACTTTTGCCAAAAAAAAAACCCCAAACCACCACCACAACTCACAAACCAACCCCAGCTTCAGTCTTGCCTATGGGTTCACAGTAAGTTTAATGATGGGAAAACAGATTCAATAAATCTCTTAAACTGTAGGCACTTCTATGAATGCTATGGCCAGCTGCCTGAAATATTCACAAGTCTTTATTGAACCAAAATACGGACATTTGAGCACACAAGCACAGGTACATACTCTGACTATTTTCATATATTTCAGCTGATCAAATTTCTCCAAACTAAAATTTATATTCACTTAATGCTCAGACAGTTCAGAAACGGCAAATGAAAACTAATGATGTGGAATTCAGAAAGGCATGTTCATGTGGGAAAATTGTATTTTATGAACTAAACTGGTGGAAGTAAGAGTACAGCACTTAATACATAATAACTATTAGCTATGGAGAGAAAAATGCACCAATTTTTGTAATATGAACACACTTGAAGTATTACTTAACATTTATATATTAAATATGCCTCTACATTTTACCATGCACTGTGTACACAAACACACACACAGAGCACTGTCATGAGAAAATATGCACATTTCCGCAATAATCCAGGAAAGCAAGGTATAGTTAGTTTTCCAGAATATTTATTATCATACAAACACTTTTTGTTTATTTTGTTCTATGTATCATACCATCAGTGCAACAGCAGAATTAGAAAAAGAGAAATGCTAGGTCATCCCTGAGGCTACTCTCCGTTCATAAGCTTTTCTGCTGCCCCCCTGACCTAATTCTCCTTTCCAGAGATCACTTTTAGGCAGCAGGCTAGCTAGCAATATCTTACTTAGCTAAACCCCTCAACCTAAACTTCTCCAACTAACAGTCTCTGCTGGAAGCCCTAGAGCTCTTTCTGAAGCCCTGCAATTTCTGATAAACTGCCTCCTGCGGCCAGCAGAAGGACCAAACTGACCAAAATTCTCATATTTTGCCTAGATGCAAATCCGTGCTGCTACTTAATGACTGCACACAGCTTCACTAATGAATGTGGAGCCACAGACTAAGGCTCTTTTTTAAATTACTATGATGAAAGGAAACTCAAGAAATTCTGAAATTTTTGATGTAGGGCTCAGCTTTTTAACTTGCACTTTTAGTTTTTACTTCGATCTAAGCATACTACTTTTATTAAAGAACAATCATCCCATTTTAAATTGTCCTCTTAATTTCTCAGCTTTTTCACTGTGATCTGAATAAACCTTACGTGTCTAATCTGATGGTGTGAAGAGTTAGCACAGTTTCCATAATATTCACTTGGTGTTTAAAATGCTTATCCTGAGATCAACTCTTAAGTGTTCCTGCCTTTTCTTTCTGACCTTGTCCTTTTCTTTTTCTCCAAAATAGATGTTTTCCTTGTTTTAACTGGAGTTGAAATTGGTGTGACTCTTTCTGGCTCCCCAAACCAAAACTCCTTCACCTCACATTGAGCAATCTAACATGTCAAGGTCCTGGTGCACACATAAGCTTCATCAGCTGATGTTAGTAAAGTTCTCTGAATAGTATTCTTTACCTGATTATTGATGCCAACCCAACAAAAATAGTATGGATGATTTTTATCTCAGTCTATACCTTCAATATTTGATGTACTGATTGAAGAATATAAGTAATAAAGCCTGGCGGGAGCAGGTGTGGGGGGGAATACAGGAGATCCAGAGAAAATTAAAATGCAGGCAGACAAATGAGAAGGCCATGATGAATAGCACTGTTATCTGATGATTTCCTACTTACACTGCACACATGCAGAGCTAGACATAGTCCAAGGCCCCCGAACCCGACTTCTCAGTGGGACTACAAATCCTTTTGGTCTCCACATAGTTACAGTCGCAGCCAACCCTGAAGGATCCCCCTGTGTTAACTACATAAATACACAGCTAGTTCCTCCATCAAACAGTTTGCACGTGAAGTAGACTTCTGTTAACAGCTGTATCACTCTTATTACCTGCAGAGACGCCCACTATTTTGATGCATTTACCCCAAGCTTTCAAAAACCGACAAATTCTACTCCCCCCAAAAATAGCAGGACATTTCCCTAGCAACTTCAGTACCAACAGTACCAACCAAATCTTGAGCAGCTTAGAAAGGCAGACCTTTCTATTGCTGTCCCGACATTTGTACTGAATATTAGCTGCCATTCCTTGAGACAGATAAGTAACTACTACACAGTAGGCATGAGAGAGAAATTTTCCCTCCCCTCCATTTGGAATACTCTTGGCCAGTATGGCTCCTCCTGCTCTTAGAGTGCTGATACAACTCTTCACAAAACTCCTCATATCCACAACAATAGTCTGTACTCTTCCAGAGCATTCACCAAAGTGCATACATGTACACAATTCATCATGGAGGTGATATTTTGTGAAAAATCAGAAATAGAAGGAAAATTATTTCATGGAAATGAGAGGTTTATTGTGTATTTATTTCCATAAATTATAGCAAAGGCACCCCGATAAGTCTCCGACGAAACCCTTGTTATTATTTCTATGCATCTAGGAAAACTAAAAAAAGGGTTTTTGTGGGATGCTCTTTAGCATTTGTACCAGGCACACAGCAAATAAGCTTGCCAGAAAATGTATTAATTGATTGGCTTTGTTATTTCAGGTAGAGAAGCAGCATCAGTCCTAATGTCTTTCTTTAAACCATTGTCATGATACAGAATAGAAATACGCATGCTATTCAGAAGCATAACAGGAAATGTTTGTTACATATGACAGATTCATAGTGAATCCATGCTGACTGCTCCTGATAACCTTCTTTTCCTTCACTTGCTTGATGATGACCTCCACGATAAGCTGCTCCATCACCTTTCCCGGGATGGAGGTGAGGCTGACCGGCCTGTAGTTCCCTGGGTCCTCCTTCTTGCCCTTTTTGAAGATTGGAGTGACACTGGCCTTTCTCCAGTCCACGGGCACCTCTCCTGCCCTCCAGGACCTCTCAAAGATGATGGAGAGTGGCTCTGCAATGACATCCGCCTGCTCCCTCAGCACTCGTGGGTGCATTCCATTGGGGGTCATGGCTTTGTGGGCGTCCAGATTGCTTAAGCAATTCCTCATGCGGTCCTCCATGACCAAGGGAAAGTCATCCTCTCTGTGGGCTGCTTCTCTTACCTCCGGAGCATGGGATTCCTGAGGGCCAGCAGTGTGCCCGTTGGCTACCAAGAAAGCTAATGGGATCCTGGGATGCATTAGGAGGAGTGTGGCCAGCAGGTTGAGGGAGGTTCTCCTTCCCCTCTACACTGCCCTAGTGAGGCCCCATCTGGAGTATTCTGTCCAGTTCTGGGCTCCCCACTTCAAGAAAAATGAGGAGCTACTGGAAAGAGTCCAACGGAGGGCTACGAGGTTGATGAGGGGACTGGAGCATCTCTCCTATGAGGAGAGGCTGAGGGAGCTGGGCTTGTTCAGCCTGAACAAGAGAAGGCTGCGAGGGGACCTAATAAATGTTTATAAATATCTCAAGGGTGGGTTTCAAGAGGATGGGGCCAAACTCTTTTCAGTGATGCCCAGCAACAGGACAAGGGGCAACGGGCACAAATTGAAGCACAGGAAGTTCCGTCTGAACATGAGGAAGAACTTCTTCCCTCTGAGGGTGACAGAGCACTGGAACAGGCTGCCCAGGGAGTTTGTGGAGTCAAAACAGAAAGCTCACTATGTTAATAGTGAGGATGAAGTTATCTGTGTACTGTGTGATTGACAGGAATAATTACTATTAGCGTGATGAAAACTGCAAAGAGGAATTATCACATAGTTATAGTATGTCTCTCTGTCTTTACTTCCACTTGTTTCATTTATTTTTTCAGTTACACTTGAGAATGAACTGTAGAAAAGATAAGCCAGAAAGAGAAGGAGAGGAACCTAAGGTACGCAAGCGTGATTTATTTCAAGAATAGAAAATGGGTGATTGACACAAAGGAGGATATATTGCTTTGCTTTATCTTGATACAGAAGATCAGTGCAAAGAGAGAAGATTTCTGAAGAGACAACAACCTACATTGTCACAGACTTCTGCTTAAACCATGGAAATACCTTTATTTTATGACTTGCAATTGTGAACAAATTAGAATCATTAAGCTCAGATTTTGAAAAGGAAGTAAGCAATGCTTATGTGATGTCTTCTTGTGAATACTCTGAACAAAAACCACAGGAGTGTGCGGAGGTGAATATATAGAAAAGTAAAAGGGATGGATTTTGCAGTCAGTCATTTAAAAGAATGTTCATAAGGTCTTTTTATAGAACAAAACAGTGATGACATAGTAGCAAATGATGAAAACTCTTTAAATACTGTAGCCTGCAGCAAAATGGCTAAAGAAATGGAATCCCTTCAAAAGCCTGTCTCTATTTTCTAAAACAAAACAGAAAATCTGTCCTGCTCCCCACCTGAAAAAGAAATTCCATCAGTTCTGCTGCTCCGTCAATGTTCTTCTAATTGGATTTTGGCACAGTCATGCACAGTCAGGATATGCAGTATATACCCAGATACAGAGGGTAGGATGACTAGCTCTTGAGTGAGAAAGTTTTTAACAATGTCAGTATTTAGATATTTTGATCAGAATCAAAATATAAATTAACACCACTGCAAAATGGGCCGGTTATCTCAATTTTTCTTGCATCACAGTCACTCAGAAAACCACTATTTAACAACCCTCTAGCAACAGCTTGTTTCTACTAAATAAAAATAATAGTGTAGCATCTACCTGTTTCATTTCCACTAAAAATGTAAACAATATACTTCTACTAAAAAAAAGAAACCACTTCTTTAAATGGATTGGAAAAAGAACTTACAAAATTAAACTTTCTATTTTAGACAACGAAGTATTCCAGTTCCATGTATGCTGTATACTTAAAGACAGACATGAAGTATGGATCAATAAAATATAGTAATTGTCTATCAAAAGTGCAAAGATAAACCTAAAAGCTGTGAAAAACCTAAAAGCTGTGAAAAACCTAAAAGCAGTGAAGCATGGAAAGACCTATCTTTTGCTCTTGAATGTCACAGAGAAAAATAAGTACTTCAAAATAGTAGAACAAATAGTTAGGGTTATGCAAGAGACTAACAAAATCAAAATTGAATTGTTAAGTTTGTGCTACTAGAATGAGATATGAAGATTCATTTAGAATCAGCCTATCACATATTAGCAGGTAGTGGATGAACAAAGATTAATAGAGATAAGAAAAAAGAATGCTGGCTTCAAAACATGCCCACACTGATTAGTTATAAAGTACCACTGCAGTAACACTTCAAACAGTTCAATTTCAAAAGGATCATGGGAGGGTGAGAAAAAGCTTGTCTTTGAGCCTCTATGTTTCTTGAGTTGTTTAAAAGAAAACCAACCAAACAAAAAATCCCCAACACCAAACCTTGTCATATAAAGTGACCTGTTTATTATAAAGGAACCGCTTACCACTTCTCTGCTGAGGTGTACTAGGTGTGGTGGCACAGCCAAACAAGTCACGTTGCTACAAAATCCTACTTATATATGTAATCTTGCTCAATCACATCTAACAAATCTTGATAATTAGGGCAATGAAAAATTTCCCTCAAATTATAATTGCATATAATATAGCATTGCTTGGTTTGTAGGCACAGAGGCAGGAGGTGACCACACCGCCGCTCTGTGGATAGATGGATTGACTTCAGTCATGGGGTGGAATGTGGTTGTGCAGCCCCCCTCACACCTGGCAATCCCAGAACCAGTCAATACCTAGCTGGCGGGCAGGGAACCGGGACAACTTGGCACTCTCCTTGTCTTTGTACAAGAGCCGTGAGTTGGGCCGATCAGGCGCTCCCTGACCACACCTGAAACTCCTGATGCCTGGAGTCACACCTGTCTGGTAAATGTCAGAACTGTACAGTCTGGGTAGTGCTGGAATTCTATAGTTGCTGTCTAAATATAGGATTGCATCATGTGGATTGTGACCAGGACTGATGCCTAAAATCAATCATCTTGAGACCCTATAAACAGTGGTACCAAGGAAGGCCCTTTGAGCTCTTCTGGTCCACAGGAGGCTATGCCCGGTAACTCACTCTGAGTGGGACACTTCTCAGAGTAACTCACAAACTATCTGGGCTGATCTCCTTGAGACTCAACCTTCATCCGCTGAGAAATCATTTGATTTGAAGTGAGTATTTCACTGAACTCCAGGGGAATTTTTATGATTGTGTATGTGAATCGATTCAAAGCGTAATATTCCATTCCTGTGACTGTAATAGCAAATTTGTTCTAATCACTCTGTAAATGCTAAGTTAAGCAGTGATTGATAGCTGCTAAATTCCTGTGAATCTCTTTCTCTCTTTGAACTGTGAACATACCCTGAATTGCCGCTAAGCATATTTGTTAGTCATAAACTGTTGTGGTCTAAGGCCGGTTCTGGATCCAGCCGCACCTAGGCTCATCTCTGAGAAGGAGTTTAGAAAGCAAGGGGGTCCGGTCCGAACCTGGTGACTCAATGGAAAGGTCTCCCTATCCCCTTACACTTTTCTTTCACTCAGTATAAATCATTTCTACTCAAAATCCCCTTTGATTTTGTATTCTGTTCATTTAAGAAGTAACAGAGTGAACCTTGCCAATGAAATCTGTAAGATCACATTTTCTAAATTTTCAGTAAAATCTTCTCTTGTAAAACCTTTCAGTGATCATTTAAGTGACCTGACCACTCATTCATGACACTAGGAGAGAGACGAGGGGCATAAGCTACGGATCAGGACGTTTTTTGTTAGTAAAACAGAATAAAAATATGGCTTATGTCCTCAAAGCTTATACCTGGGAGGGAAGAAAGAGCTGAATTTACAGTAAATTCAGTTGTTATTGAAATGCCCTACATTCTCAAAACCTAAACAAGTAATATAAAGTCCCACTCAGCCAACTGTCTAGTTCTGAACATATCCAACCTAGAGACAAGACCATAACCCTAACTTCCAAATCGGTGCATCTTCTCTTATTAGCAGTAGAGGGCATTATGTGCTGTAAAGTACATTCAGTACTCAATGCTACAAAACAGAGCTGATGGACCCTCTCAGCGTTCCTGAGGTCTGCTGGGCCACTTGTTATCAAAATGGTGTCGACGCTGCAGGAGAGCTGTGCTCTCCTGCTCTGTAACATTTGAAGTTCTCTTTTTGCTAGTTATTTTTTCCCCCAGTTTTAATCTGTGATGAAAAAAATACAACAGACCTCTGCAGCATTAATTGCATTTCAGTGTGGCTTTTAAACCCTTCAAAGATGGGTATATTTTTAGCTGTTGAGGTAGCAGCCACATTATCTGCTGAAAGGCACGGTGCTTTAGCAATTCGGAAAGGTGGGGCAACAGATACCTTAGTGTGAAAATGATGTCTGAGATAGACCGATCCCTCAGATTCTTCAGAACCCCACACTATGCCCTTTAAGCTACACAAACTCCATCTTTTCTGTTACATAACAGAACTAACAATTTGAGGATTTTGAGTAAAATACTTCTTATATTTTAATATCTGTCTTATGTTTAGCAAAAGCATACCTTCAGGGCAATGAAAGCAACAAAAGAAGGGAGGACAAAAGTAACAAGTAGAAAACAGATGTTCTGTATGGCCTAAATTCTCTTAGAAAAGTGGCCTTGAACTTCTCTTTACATTCTATGCTGAGAAGTCACGCTATTTCTTCCTTCCTTTCCCTCTAAAAAAGGAATCAAATTATACTCCTGGTGAGAACTGGATTTTTAGTTTAAGATTAAAATGTTGGCAATATGTGGAAATTCTTGTAAAGGACAGTCTATAGAGGCAGTTCCTTCCCATGACCAAACCCTACATCTTTATTCTTACTGGCATTATCAAAAAATATCAACCCAATATATATGCCCTGTCCTTTCTGAAGTACACTTATTAATTGACTAGACTGTTAATTCTGCCATAGTCCTGAGAAATTAATGTTTTGCTTAGAGGATAGCTCATGCACAGACCCTGCATGTTGAAGACGCAATCAAATAACAAGGAAAGTAGCTGGGTTTTTCCCTCAAGCAGCAATCCTCCGCTCTCATACATAACAGCTGTTCAGATTTCCTTTGCACTGTATAACCAGACAAGAGCATATGGCTCAGTCTCTGATCTTCTGCTGAATGTTATTTCTCAGTTTGAAAATAATTCCAAAGGAAAAACAAATTAAGTTCTGCTGAATTATTTAATTTTAAACATTTGGGGTTTATGGGTCTTTGTGTGAGATAGCGTGAAATATCAAACGGAGCTGTCTACAATCATGCATGATATGCACAAGTGATACGAAAGGATCCTCCACTATTATACAGTTAAAAGGTGTGGAAACATAGTAGCTTTGCTTCTGTGGAATATGTTGAGATCTTACAAGATCACCAGGTTGACAATAAATACCTAATTAGATGAGTAGTCTGACAGTTTCATTTGTACTCACTTGCAAACTCTGAGTCATGTGAAGACAGTCAGTTCGGTTGTGGAATAAATTGTCTGAAATTTATTACTGAATTCAGAAACTGATATGAGAGGAATATCATGTTGAAAAACGTGCTGCCCCTTAACTTTAATTTCCATGTTACTCCTCGAAGTATTGAAACTTCAGAAAGAGGTTATGCAAGGATAAAAATATATGATCAAAAGTCTAAGAAGAATAAACATATGTAACAGGATATATAAGCGGTTCTAATACCAAACCTTAAGAAAACATTCCAATTTACTGTAATATGAGGTGCAGTTAAGTGGGTTGTGAAACGGAAGAATAACATAAGTAATTATGACATTTCTAGTAATTCACCATGTATGAAAAAGAGACCAGCTAAAAGAGGCTTTTCTAGGGAAAAATATTTTGCCAGATTTTCTTTACTATACAAGGTTCAAATTCATGTCTGCCCTAGATAGGTTTGAGTTGATTTGCACAAGGCACGATCAAAGTCCTCAAGGAATTTAAAAAGTATAATATTGAGTAAAGGTGTTATTAGGTTCATTTTTACATCTGGCACTACAATTACAATTACATCAACGCAAACCTTCCTTAAAAATTAGTCAGTGAAAGGCATCCTGCAGAAAACTATTTCTAGGCTTGCAAGAGTTATGAAATCTCTTATCAACAGCTCCTGACACAGTATGCCAAACAGAGCATGAAAGCAACGACGTACAAATGCACAGCTAATACAGCTAATATCCTTGCTATAGAATTAATGTTAAGCAACGCAAACAGTTCAAGTAGTTCATGTTACTGCAAGATTGTTGTCCTGCTAATAATTCAACAGGCTGTTTTAATTGCCACAGCTCAGCATAGTGTTTGTCTCAATTCAAGGTCCCTTTAGCCTTCAACCACCTAACCTGACACTTTTCCACTGACCGACTGAGAAATCAAGGGCAGGAGAGAGGACTGGTTTTTGTTGGTGATGCTGATCTTTTAAAAAGTGAGGTTACTTACTGATGATGTATCACATCAACTTATGCATTGACAGATTGGAAGCATCAGTCAAAATAATTTGAGCCTTTTTTGTAAATCAAAATCAGCTCTGATAGGAAAAGAAGTAAGTCTGCTGGTAGATCATCTTATCTTAGGGCAATACGTTTGAGCCCTGTGTTACGAAATAGGACTCAGAAACAAAATGGTAAGTAAAATTCTGATCTGAAATGTGAATATCCTTGGTTTACTTTTTCTCCCCCCCGAGTTTAAATGAAAAATGAAAAAATATGTATGGTATTTTTCCTCAAAATACAAAGGTTTGAAACAGCTCAGTCAATGGGCATTGTCATTTCAGAAATCAGTAACAATCACATGCAGAAATTTTAAAATGTATCACTTCTAACAACTGACCTTTGCTCATCTCATCATGGCATAAAAGAAGGAACTTGTACCAAAAGTGTAATACTATGCTAGGTTGCTTCAGTTGGCTTTAAAGAGCTGCACTAAAGGAGTACCAGCAGCCTGGAAGAGTGTCAGGCATTGAGTTTCCTGTAGGCCTTCTTGTCTTAAACTAACTTAAGAGACCAGACAACATGCACAACACAGTGAGAGAAGATGCATCTTTCCAGAGGTAGCATTTTGAGTAAAATCCTTCTGTCAAGAAAGTATATCCAGAATATGGTGTGAGAATATTTTTCCCTTCATTTGAGATTAATAATAGTACTTGTAATTTCAGACTCTCACACAATAATGTGCAAAGAACATAAAAAAATTATTTTCTTACTAGTATCTCTTCTGACTAAAGTAGCCTCATACAAACAGGATGGATAATCAGAACTTCAAAATAGATAGAATGACAATACAGATTATGCGAGGAAAATCTTTATAGGCATGGTTTGGACCAAATACTGAGCTTCAAATTCATTAGAAATGTAGCTTTGCCATTAATTTTGACAGATGTTTGCCCACTACTGTAACAGTATAAAGGGGGGGGGGAATAAAAATCTGTGTTATAGAACTTTTACATAGTGTGCATTTGTATAGTGTCTAAAATAGTCTAGCTTTAGTAATTAGGCAGTGCTTTATTACAGAATAAATAGTAGGGATCATTATTCTTTAAAAACTGTATTAAGGAGCAACACAGTTGTAAGGAGTACAGCTGGATGTTCCTGGAAGCCTGCTAATGATGATCAGGCTTCCTTTGTCACCCCAACCCACATGAATCCATTAAGATGGCTTTTAACCATGTGATGCTTCCATCAGTGTAACTTATGTGAATGTATATGCTATGTTACGCTACGCTTTGGGTAATGTATTTATTAGCTTAAAACTTAACAGAGTATCTACACAAATACATATGTGAAGATCCTACAAAGTTGCTAGAAAAATCTCAAAATATCCCCAAGAACAGCAATGAGTCAAACGTCTCCCACTGGGGTATCATTCAGCAGACAATAATCATCCCTGCTTGAGAATCTTGACCCTCACTTGCATTAGAAATCAGTGTCCCAAGATGCTGAAAACTAAGTCAGGTTATAGGGCATACTGGACACACAGGTAAATGAGCTTGGTTTTCCATTAAAAATAAATAAATATTAAAAACAGAGAAAGATAACATACCTAGGATTCAAGAAAAGCCTTAAAAGAACTAAAAAGCTGTCTCACCACAGTGCACTTTCAGTAGTTCAGTAGGGCTGGTCTACTTGAACACAAGAGAGGCCAAGGTCTCATTGTTAAATAAAGGGAAACAAAGCAGAAAACATTGAAGTAATGTTTTAGTGTACATTTTTTATGAAATTAATTTCAAATACAATATATTATATATTTGCAAAAACACCATTAGCCTGACCATTTTATACTAATAGTAACTGCCATATTTTATCATTATTTTAGACAGACATAAAAGAACAGTGAGGAACTCAAAGAGAACAACAAAAAGCTCAAAAATATAAAAAAATGCGTCTTCCCAGAAAGTGTGTTTACCTAACACAGTGACACTCTTGTTCCCCTACTGGGTATTTAAACTATGCTATGTGAAGAGCCAGTTAGTGTACGCCATGAATCATAAGTCAGAAAACAATTATCTCTGACCCAGACATCTGCTTTCTTGTGAGGGGATACAGAGCAACTGAGAAATTCTGCTGTCGTTTAGGGGAATCAATAGCTAGAGATGTAACAGATTTAGAGAGATACACCAGAAAAATAGCATGCAATCTATTTCTTTCAATACAAGATACCTCTGCCTTTTTTCTATGTCCTTTTTAGCAATACACATGATGACATTCTTGCTTTGATATTTTTTGCTACTCTTTGTATGAAATCAAACAGATCAGTTAAATGACACCTTCTGAGAAAGAACCACCAAGAGAATATAAAAAGCCCAGTCACCCTACTTAAATGTCTTTACTTCACTGGGAATTGTCTGTAGTGGAAAAATAGCCTAAAAGGTAACTGTACACAACCTTCAATTCTTCTCTCTCGGCCCCAGATGATCTTCTAGCCAAATGCTTTGTATCTCCTAAAAAAAACCTGCTTTTAGAAAACAGAACAATTTTAACTGAAAAAAGAAACGATGAAAATAGTTGTTTAAAGAAAGTAAAAACACTTTAAAAATACATTAAGCTAGTTTCCATAGTATTTTTGTTGGTGATGGCATTGAAATGACACCTGTGTGTATTGATCTTCATATTAAGTTGATCTCCTTTCTATGTTTATTTCCCATGAATATTCTTGCTCTTTTAATGAATATTCATAAAGTGTGTGGAACTGCAGCTGTAATGAAGCCAATAGATATTTACCATTTACATTTAGAAGGCAATAGCAGCAAGAACTACAGCTACAATCAGCCTAGCATTTTGGTTTTGACAACAGGCAGATGAGGAAGGTAGGTAACCTTAGGTAAGAATATAAAGACAGGGATATGCTGACGATTGAATTGTTGTGTGACCTTTCTGTGTTTTGGTAGCTACTCAGCCTGTGGACAAGAACAGCAGTCCAATAAATTAGAAATTATTGGTAAAAGTTTTTTAGAATTACTTTACCTCAGGATTACGCATCTACCAAGTGGTGGATAACTGCAGTGGAAAATCAAGTAGCTATGGCAAAGAATTTACAATATTTTTGCAAGCATTCATATTATAAATCTGGTGCTAGCAGTTTCGCACCCCCACAGAGAAATGTTCCATTTGAACTAACTAGGCAATCAAGCACATGGAACTTCAACAAATTGCTCACAGGCAAGCAATGAGAGCTAGAGTAACATTTGCACACACTGCAAATCTTCAAATAGCTGAAAGGTCCTGATTTTCACAGATATATTCACTTAACTGCCTAGTAGGTGACTTCTTACACCCTGGATAGCTTTTTCATATCTTAGGTTTCAGTGCTATGGTGAGATATGAAGTACTCGGGAGAATGCAAATAACTGAAATTGCCCATGTATACTTTATTTATTATAAGGTTTATCTTTTTTAATGTAAAATGGGGAGAAAGAAAGACCTACCATAAGCAAAGATTTTGTCTGGGTTTTATTTTATCGCAGCCTGTGTAACTTTATCGAATTCCTTCCCCCCGATTCTTTATTTTTAAAGAGTCTTCTTCAAGTTTCCTGTACTGTACATACAGCAACAAAAGCCATGGATCTAAATAATATATGAACAAGAACTACAAATATGTAGATACAAAGCAATTTTGTATTCCAGCCTTTTTCTAACCTGCTCATTTTATTCTGTCCTAAACAAATTTAAAAGTTTATTTCTTTTCTTTACAGTCCTGGACAGGCTTTGACTGTTTGATCAACATACTTTAGGAGAGATTGAAAGAGACATTCTAATGAGTTCTGCAACGGCTGCTTGGCAAGAAATCAATCAAGTGGTCTCTTTCAAAGTCTATCGCTAACCTCATTGAACTAGTGAGAAATGGAGCTGTGACGTTCTCAGCCTCATTCCCTACAGGCACAGACGCACTGAAGGGCTAATAGTGAGGAACACTAACTCTGCATCCCCCAGACACGTACTGACAGGTCACTGGCTAGGGCCAGAGATACTATGGATTGAATAAGGTCACAGAGACAAAAATGGTTATAGGAGTGATACCCCTTTAAAGATTTACATTGTTTGCATGTAGTTTGCTATGTAAAAATCAATTGAACTTAAGTAAATGTCAGCTTCATCTTCCAGGCTCCCAGTCTTTATCTGGCTGACAGTTACTACCATGACGATTCGTCCTAATGAGTAGTAAACAACTGTTAGTAGGTGCCCTGAATCAGCATAGCAAGAGACAAACAGACTGGCAGAAGCCTTTGTTTAAAACACAGAATCACAGAATCACAGAATCACAGAATAGTAGGGGTTGGAAGGGACCTCTGTGGGTCATCTAGTCCAACCCCCCTGCCGAAGCAGGGTCACCTACAGCAGGCTGCACAGG